>Ga0187827_10005604_pt1 | contig 14810 bp, 8 predicted proteins | sample ETNtaG_39_FD_167969 | JGI IMG/M metagenome (GOLD analysis project Ga0187827, IMG submission 167969) | Marine microbial and viral communities from oxygen minimum zone, Eastern Pacific Ocean - ETNP2014_SV_150_PacBio MetaG (Illumina Assembly) | ecosystem: Environmental > Aquatic > Marine > Hypoxic...
GAGTAATGTGAGTGATGCCTTCATCACGCAGTTCTGTGCAAGCCGCACAGTTGCGGTATCCCCACCACAGAGCCACTTGTCGAATGATTGGAAAAGCGGCATAAATCTCATGCCGTTGATGTTTACCAAGTCTGACACCGAGACCCATCATGAGCGACCAGCCAAACATTCTTCTGTTGATGACTGATCAGCAGCGCGGTGACGCGCTCGGAATCGAAGACCACCCGGTTCTGCAGACACCACACCTGGATTGGATCGGTGCGTCCGGTGTCTGGTTCCGTCGCGCTTATTCCGCGTGTCCGGTTTGCATCCCTGCCCGGCGCACGTTGATGTCTGGTCAGCGGCCGAGCAACCACGGCGTTCTCATGAATCATGGGTGCCCTCTTGAAGGCCCTACGCTGCCGGGCGAGCTCGCCGCGGCCGGCTATCACACACACCTCTGCGGCAAGCTCCATCTCTCACCCCGGCGGGCACTATACGGGTTTCACAGCGCGGATTGGGCCGACAGCCCTGCGGCTCGCGGTGACAACGACTACCAGCGTTTTCTTCGAAGGGAAGGCGTCCGAATACCGCGTGGATCTGAGGCGCATGGCATCGGCTCGAACGCATGGCCGGTCAGACCCTGGCATCTGCCGGAGGAGTATCATTTCTCGAACTGGTGCGTGAGCAGCGCGATTGATTTTCTTGAACGCCGTGATCCCACGAGGCCGTTCTTCCTCAAGGTCAGCTTCCTGCATCCGCATCAGCCAAACACGCCACCCGCGCCTTACTACGAACGTTACCTTTCAATGGATTTGCCTGTGCCCCATGTGGGTGAATGGGCGCGAGTCTTTGATGGCCCGCAGCGTGGCCTTTATCCCCACAACACATGGCGCATCGATGTCGACCCGCAGGTGATGCACCAAATGCGTGCTGCCTATTACGCTTCGGTAAATCACATTGACGACCAGATCGGGCGGCTCCTGCTGGCGCTGCCCGCCGATACGATCATCGTTTTCTGTTCAGACCACGGCGAGATGCTCGGCGACCACCAGTGGCTGCGCAAACGCAACGCTTTCGAGGCATCGGCCAGAATCCCGATGCTGATGAAGTTCCCCGATTCGATGGGCATTCAACAGGAACGCGCGGCAGACATCCCGATCGAAATCATGGACCTGATGCCCACGTTCCTCGATGCCGCGGGCGCAGCGATCCCAGACACCGTGGATGGCAGCAGCGTCCTGCCATGGCTGCGCGGCGAATCGGATAACTGGCGTGAATACCTGCACGGCGAATGTGCCAGCGTCCCATCTCTCGATAGCGGCATGCAATACGTCACCGACGGGCGCCAGAAATACATCTGGTATCCGGGCACGGGAAACGAGCACTACTTCGATCTCGTGAACGATCCAAAGGAAATGACCAACCTCGCCGAAGACCCGGCCAGGCAGGAAGAAATATCAGGATGGCGGTCAAGGTTAATCAGTGAGCTCGAGGGAAGACAGGAGGGATTTGTGGATGGTGGGTCCCTCTGCCCTATCGGCGGAGATTCGCCTGCCTGTATTCTGTAGAGCGCCGCGCATGAGAGGAGAAAGTCCGTCTCTCACTCTTCCAACATTCCATATCTTCGCAGGAGATCATCATGTCAGACAGAAAATTCAGAGTCGGTTTCGCGGGCCTCGTTCACGACCATGTCTGGTGGGAGTTTGATAAGTGGAAGAAACTCGACAACGTGGACCTGGTCGCGGCGGGGGACGCGAACCCTCCGCAGCTCGAGAAGGCACAGAAGGAATACGGCGTCACCAACCTTTATTCCTCCTGGCAGGAAATGCTCGAGAGCGAAGAGCTCGATGTGCTGCAGGTGGCCGTCGAAAACAGCAAAGGCGCGGATGTGGTAGAGGCCGCGGCTGCCCGGGGCATCCACGTGACATCTGAAAAACCGATGTCCGCGCGCCTCTCCCAGGCCAATCGGATGATCAAGGCATCGGAGGACGCGGGTACGAAGCTGCTCATCAACTGGCCCTCTGCGTGGAGCCCTGCCATCAACACAATGGCAAAGGTGATCGATGCCGGTGACGTCGGGCGTCTGCATTACTTCAAGCAGCGATCGGCCCACAACGGACCAAAGGAGCTCGGTTGCTCCACCTATTTCTACGAATGGCTCTACGATGCCGATCTGAACGGCGCAGGCGCTCTCATGGACTACTGCTGTTATTCCGCAGACATGTGCTCGTACTTTCTTGGCCTGCCGAACAGCGTGGTCGGTATCCGCTCCATACTCGCCAAGGACTATCCCCTGCCGGACGACAACGCGATGATCCTGATGAAATACGACCACGCGTTCGGCGTGGCGGAGGCGTGTTGGACTCAGGTGGCGGACGTCATCACCGGCAACCCGGTCGCGTACGGAAGCGAAGGCGCGCTGATGGTCAAAGGGGACAAGGTGATTCTGTCGAAGCCAGGACAGTCCCCCAAAGAAATCGATGCAGAGCCATTCCCCGATGGCCGCTCTACCGGGCCTGAGTATCTCTTGACCTGTATCGAGACGGGCGAAGAGGTCGAAGGTATGTGCAGCCCGAAAATCAGCAGAGATGCGCAGGAAATCCTCGAGGCAGGATTGATTTCAAGTGACACCGGCAAGGAGGTAAAGCTGCCACTGGTGGAGTTCGGGTAGCCGTTGGCAGAGCTGTGAGGATGTGACTTCTGTCAGAACATCCAGGGACAGCTTCTCACTCATCCCAGAACCACACGAGATATGCCTCTTGGAAGATCGACGCACACGGTCACTTTCTCTGCCGAGCTCATCCACTGGCCGCTATCCAGATCAAGAGAGCTGTTCACTTCAGTAAGAGCATTCGACGAGGATTCACATTCCGCCGAACCCGGCGCACCAACTGACGCATCCATCTCAAACGTAAAGCCCGGGCACTCGAAGGGAGCGGAGAACTTGATCTCGTTTACGTCCTTTTCAATTCGCGTCAGTTCCTTTGCTGCCCAGTAGCGGGCGATTTCGCTGAGCTTCATCCACTGGATGTGGTCGTAGCGGGCGTGCAGCCTCCTCACCAGTTCTCTGAAGATCCCGAAACCGACTTCTTCACCATTGAAGTAAATGCCCTGCCAATGACAGACGATGCAGGCCGGTTCGCCACGGTCGATGACTTCCACCATGCGGCCGGATGAAAGATCGGGCGTGATGAAACGGTCGACGTCGCCACGGCTGGAACAATCCCACCCGCCCGTCCAGTCGCCCGTGCAGCCAATGATCGAGACAACGCATTCAGGTTCGTCACTTTCGAGCCTGGATGCATATTGCACTCGCGGACGGACGCTTCCATCACCCGTAAAAATGTGACGGAAGTAATGAGTGAGGCGCGCACCATGGATGCCGCGGCATGAATTGAGTGTCGCCTTTGCCAGCTCGGGCAAGACTCGATTGCCGAAGCCACCCGGTGTGGTGATGCCTTCGCATTGGAAGCCCACATTCTTGAGAATCTGAAGGCCGTACCGCATGTAGTCTTCGATCTCATCTGCAGATCTCCCGTCCGTCCATTCCCAGTTCTCCTGAAACCGGGGGCCTCGGTCCGGATAAGGATGCCCGGTCTTCGTATCGATCACTCTGGTGTGCGTCACCATCTCGGGATGGATATCCCAATTGGGCGTCATCAGGGCATGCACCAGCTCGATGCTGGCGTCGAGCTCGGACGCGGCCCAGTACGGGAGGATGCGGTCGACACGCCCCACACATGCCGGATAGGGAACGATGCTGTATTTGCCTTTGACACCGTTCTCGCCGCACCACTCTCCGAATCTTCGCACGAAATCGTCCGGTATCTCGTGCGGCATTTCTCGCCAGTCCATACGTGCAAAATCACTCCTCGGCACACCGGACGCAATGAACTGCGGGATGGCGAAACGGTTGAGATTCACCAGGCATGTCGAATCGTCGATGATGAGCGAGACCGGCACACGCAGTCGCGGGTTCACAACCTTGACGGCAGGCTCTTGAAAGGGACGTTCACCGCACGGTACGCTCTCAGGTTTCAATGGATGACTCCGAGCAGAGGGATGGATTGCTCCCAGTCTTTCTCATGGTCTTAATCTCAGATTGCATCGGGAGGAAGAAAGTAGAGCTTTAGTATTAACTGAGTCAAAGGCATGGGCAAAAGTAAGAGCCAGGCTGGAAGGGATTTTGAAAGGTATCAATTTTCAGCTCCCCCAACGACCTCGTAGGCCGAGACAAAGGCAATTTTACGGATCCGAATGACAGTTTTCAGGGGCAAAGCCCCGGCCGTTTGCCTAGCCCAGCCCAACGGGCTGGGTTTTCGGGCAGGTCATCTTTAGGGGCAACGCCCCGGTCATTTGCCCCAATAAGTGGCATCCTCATAAATGGCCGGGGCGTTGCTCCTTTTCAAATCTTTGTACCATTCACCCAGCCCGTTGGGCTGGGCTAGGCAAACGGCCGGGGCTTTGCCCCTGAATCCGTCAAAATATCATCGTCTTGGCCTACTCGTTATCTGGCCTCGAGGTCTACCGACCACACTTCGTTCTGTTGGGTGAAATACAATTGCCCATCCTTACCCGCGGCAATCCCTTGCGCACCTCTGTCCACCGCGAACAGGCTGATCACTTTTGGCGCATCGCCGTCATCCAGGCGCACCACATTTCGTCTGGCAACTAGCCAGACCCTGTCGGCCTGTACATCGTAACTTGTGATTTTGGTCGGGTCTGCCACCTCGGCGGGCCAGTCCAGGCGTTGTGCAAATTTCAATGAAACGCGGTCGAACAGATGCCAGCCCCGCTCATCCACCAGCCAGACATGCCCGGTGCCGGGGACGTGTATCACAGTCGGGCGCTTCTGCTCGCCCGGTAATGCTTCCTGATAGACAACCTTCTCCTCCTTCGGATCGAAGACAAAGAAGATGAGAGCCTTTGACCGCCCACGCAGGCCGTTGAAATTGTTGCTCGTGATGCCGTAAACATACCGGTCATCGGCCGCGAGCCTTCCGATACTCACATCTTTGGCGACAACATCGTTGGGCCAACTGCGCGCCTTCTTCGATTCGGGATCGTATTCCGTGATGCCGCCGGCGGTCGTACCGTAGGCCGCGCTGAATCCGGAGTAGAGCCGTCCGCCCGGACCAATTACCAGTCCTCCCTGCGGGCGGATGAGGCTGTGATGTTCTTTGCCGTTGTACTTGGCCACGACGCGCGGATTACGGTTGTTCCACTGATCCCATGGCTTGTCCGGATCCCACACCCCGAGGTCGCCTCCGCCGTAAGCAATGAAATAAAAGAGATCGCCGATCCAGCGTCCGTCATAAACTTCGCCGCCACCGTCCACCACTTGCGGCGTGTTTTGCGAAAGGCTTCGATTGGGATCGAACCGGAATAGAGTCTGACCAAAACTCGGCCCGCCAGTGACACCACCACTTGGGTCCGCTCGGAGAAAATGAATGGCGACCGGCGGCGGATCTCTGGCGATTGGATGCAGGTACCTATCCAGGCTCTTCGCCAGTGGAGGCGCGACAAAATAGTCCTGGCCGCGGTAACCAATCATCCGATCCTTGTCATCGATACCCACAAGCGTGCCGCCGCGCAGCGGGAGTTCCCAGAAGAGGCGAGGAACCTTTTTCGGCTGGACCAGGTAATACCGATGTCTGCTGGTCTTGAGCAAAAGACGATCGGGAGTCGATGTGTGAACGATATCCGACCAGTGTTCACCTTCTTGCGGTGCAGACGTTCCGCTGCTGTTCTGTGGAATGGGCAGCGACGGTTCTTCGAACAGCATCGTCTCGGCATTGAAACGATAGAGCTGTCGCCGGTGCCCGCCGTCTTTATCCTTGCCGAGCCAGACAGAGCCCCAGACATTGCCTCCCACAGGCACGAGAAGAGACGGGAGCGGGCCCTCCAGAGTCTGCTGTTTACCGGTCTCAATGTTGTAAGCCACAACGCCCCGATTCTCCGTGCCGACCGTGCACAGCAGCCAACCGTCTTCCGTGGCCGCCACACGCCGAACATACAGGTTTGGCTTGTGGCCCATTTTGCCGAGGTCTTCGACACGCCGGGTTTTCGGGTCGAATCGGTAGGCATGACAGGTTGGATAGCTGCCGAAATAGACTTTGCCGTCCGGCCCCGTATCCATGCTCCACGCGTATGAGTTTCTGTGACCTGCCTTGATTTCCCTTTCCGCATCAATAGTCCAGTCTCGAATGTCCACGGAATAAAGATGCAGATCCCCGAGTGATTCGAACAGCATGCGATCCGGCCCAATCTGAGCCATGTCCCAGCCGCCAACTCCCTTTGGGAAGACCGCCACACGCGATTCATTGTTTTCATAGTCGACAAGGATGGCACTGCCACCACCCGAAGCGCATGAGTTGATAGCGAGCATGTTACGCCCGCCATCAGGATGCTTCACGAAACGTCCGATTCGGGCATTCACGATGCGGCATGGCTCGCCGAGTTTTTTCGCACCGGCATCATGCATACTCGTGGCTTTCGGGTTTTGCTTCCGCAGCATCTCGCTTCCTTTCTTATCTTCCAGCGGCACAAGGGAGACAGAATCGAACCAGACTTTCCCAAGGCCCCGCGCGACTTGCATCTGCAATACTGTACGCTCGACCGGCCGGTCGAGGTGGATAACAAACCTGTAAAGCTTCCACGGAGTCTTGCCTTTGCCGACCGGAATTTTCTCGACGCCCGGATAGGCCAGGCGAAAAGCTTTGCCTTCCTTCGGAAGGGAGATAATCGCCGCTCCAGCGTTGCCCTGTTTAAGGTCCGTACGCATCGCGAAAGAGAAGAGGTAATAGCCCGGCGTCAGCGAAAGATGGGGCTTGGAGAGATAGGCCGCCTGCTTCATCACTTCGGTCGATTGTTCGGTGAGGTGAATCATCGCGCTCTTGCGGCCCTCGAAGGCATCTTTCTCACCGGATAACTGGTACGTCGTTCCCGGACCACCACGCAGGCCCCACAGATCGAGTCCTTTCTCAAAATCACCGTTGTCGATACGCACCCGTGCAGCGCGGAATTCTGCATTTGTACACGGCGAAATAATCAGGTCATCAAACCAGACCTTGCCTTGACCTTTCTTGACCTCCAGTTGCAGTAACGTGCGTTTGGAAGCTTCCGTCAACTCAAAGAAGACTTCGATCTGCTGCCATTCAGTCTTGCCCTTGATCAACGGTATATTCTTACCCGAAATCGCCAACCGTGTGTTTTCGTCATCCTGTGAAAGAGCATTTATTGAAGCTGAGGCAGTACCTTGCGAAAGCTCGGTGCGCAGGGCAAAAGCCAGGCGATAGGCACCCGGTTTCCGGGGCAGGTCCGCTCGACCGAAATAGGCCGCAACTCTTAGTTGTTCACGTGAATCTTCTTTCAGGATAATGCAGCCCGCCTGCTTTCCTTCATGCGCGTCCACCTCTTTCGACAGTACATACTCAGGCCCCGCACCGAATCTCAGCTTCCAGCCACCGAAACCCTTTTCGAATCCGCCATTGGGCAGTGCGGTTTCGGATGTTGCCGGAGAGGCGAAGAGAGCGAACGCGATAAGCAGGCTGAGGTGGTGCATCTGTGGAGTCACAAGAGTTATTCGATTTCGGTCTTGACGACAATATCTCGTCGCTGCTAATCGATCCAATCTGCCAGCCATCGCGATCAGATTATTCGATAGCTATCCGATTCGGTTTCGAGTAATTGAGAACACGATCAGTTGCATTGACGATTTGCCCGAGTTCGCGAGACCAATTTGGAACCTGGAAACTCACTTTAAGGAGAAAACATGGCCAAAATCACCGAGTTCAAAGGCTACACAGACGAGAGCCAGATTCCGGACATCCCGAAACCGGAGACCCCTCCTGACCCGATGATCGTCCACGCTCAGGATGGTGTACCCGTCGTGTACCCCGGCTGCCATGGCGTGGGAGTTCGGGTGGTGCACCCGGTGAACCCGAAGGCCCCCGCCGAGAATATGGGTCTGGTATTGTTCTATGTTCCTCCGCACGCGGTATTGGAGCCTGGCTCACACCCAACGGAAGAAACGTACGTCATCCTGGAAGGCGAAGGGGAGATGACATTCCACCGATACAAGAAGCAGGTGAAGAAAGGCGATTTCGTTTACCTGCCGTCCTGGTGCGTGCACGGAATCGAAAACACCAGCAATGAAACGCTGGTGGTCTTGATCTGTACCTCCCCGCCGAATCCTTAGGGCTGAGAGGAGAGAGGAGTGGTGGAATGTGAGCGGCACGTATCAGTCAGTGAGAATCTTGTAGATCAGGAAAAAGAACAGGAGAGGAACAGCAGTACCGGGCCTGCCAAACCAATGAATCGCGAAAATCGATGCGACGATGCCAATGCTGGCTGTCAGGAATACCAGCACCTGCTGTCCCATGTTTGAATCTCCCCCAGGTCCGACATTGCCATAGGGATTAAGTTTGTCGTCATTAAACCGAATCTGCTCACTGCTCTCTTTCTGACGGACAAGAATGGCCTCAATGGCTGCAAGCTTGGGGATGACGGCAGCGTATTCCTGGTACTCCGATATCGGTCGCCACTTCTGGCCGACCAGATTCTCCAGCAACAGTTGCCCCAAGCTGAGCTCCTGTCCACCAAATCTGGTCCTGCTGCGAATGGCGGCGATCGCCTTTGCCGTGGTGCTCGGCGCACAGAAGAGAAACTGTGAAATGAGATAGGCAATACCGAGCGGTCTGTTGGCCATCCATCTCGCTGCAAATTCGGTCTCCGTCCCGGTGAAACCCTCGTGGTGAAAGGAGCCGGTGTATTCTTCAAGGTCGAGAAATCTCTTCTGACGCCGAAATCCTTCGAACGCCAGAATCAGACAGCCCACCCCTGCCCCGCCATCTGTCACCCATCGTGAGGGCCACCCTATCCACGGCATGCACACGAACCCAATCAGAAACTTCATCAGGTAGAAAGAGCCCACCCAGAGCAACAGCGCAAGCAGGGCGAAGATAACCGCCTGCATCATGGACAAGGTACTGTGCCGCCTGATTATCTTTCTCAAGCTGACCGCAGGTTGGGAGTCTTCTGGCATTACTTCTACTGCTTATCCAATTGCCTCAGATCCACCGGCTCGGCGCCGGACCATTCGGCCACCTCGGGCATGTGGTGCATCGCGAACGAAGTCTGTATCGGGTAATTGCATATACAGCCCACTGAAAAGCACGGGACGTTCAGAATGCCGTCTGCGGCCACCAGGCTGTTGCTGCAGCCGGTTCGCAGGTTTCGCAGGAAATGGGTCTCTCCCGTTTTGACGTCGATGTAGGATGCCGTGCGATTCCGGAGGAAGAGCAGGTTTGGGTTGCCCACGACGTAGTTGCAGCCGCCGCGGGCACCGATCAGATCTTTGCCGCTGAGGATTTTTCCGGTTCTGGTTTCGAAGACGTGGCCTCGCTGATTCAGGAACTGTTCGCCGCGGACGAGAAGAGGTGCTTCTCCGCCGTAGTCAGTGCGCCAGATCTCTTTTCCTGTTTTAGCGTTCAGGGCTATGAGGAGTTTGTTTTTGCCGGCCAGAACGATTCCCTGCCCTTCCACGTAAACCAGGGAATCATCGCGGCTGCGCATTCCAATCCAATTGCCTTCGCCCCATGCCTGCTTGCCCGTGTCGATCTGGACCTGCCATACCTCTTTTCCCGTGCGGCTGTTTAGTGACATGATCGTTGAGATGGTTGAGGGCTCTTCGCCGCGGCGCTCGGTTTCCGCGGATGCTGATGGATTCGCTGAGTCTGTGCAGAAGACATACTTGCTGCCCACAGCCACTGAATTGATGTTGAATCGCTGCTGCGCTGGTTTGAACCAGAGTTGCTTGCCGGATTTGCGATCGAACGCGACAAGCGCTGTGGCGTTCCAGAGCCCGTTCTTGAGGCTGCGCGTCTTGTCGAAATCGATGGCGATGACGACCAGCTCTTCAGAAACACGGATGTCCGAAACACCGACTTTTTTGTCGCCCGTGTCGCCGATATCGATCTGATATTCACGAATCGGTTTTCCCGATGTCGAGTCGTAAACGATACATTTATCCGCGCCCGCGACGTAGACGCCGTCAGTCATCGAAGCGTAGCGAGTGACACTTTCCACCTTCTGCTTCCAGATAAGACGCCCTGTGTAAACATCGATTGCATGCATGGTTCGGCTCATGATTTGAAAGGCGAACATCCGCCCGCCCACCACCTGCGGCTTCACCCCGCTGCCGTAATCTTTACGTTTGTAAAAACCGTGATCCGGGCCGTCCCCATACCACAGCACGCCGAGCGGGGCGCGCACGAGCCGGTCATCGGAAAAATAGGTACGTGCTGCATTGCCCGTCTCGTGGGTCCAGGTGGCCGAATCAGGGAGGGGACCGTCCCGACGGCAGATCAAGTATGGGTCGCTCTTGGTGATTGTCGCGTCAGGCAGTGCAGCAGGAGACTTTGCAGCGATGGGAAAACAGGCGGCGCCTCCGTAAGGCCTGAGCGACTGAAAGATTTGCCTCCAATTCAGTTCTCCCATTTTTTCAGTGACGATGAGATTGGCGATGTAAGGCGGCAGAGGAAACTCGAAGGGGACGCCCGTGAGCGCTTCGGCTCTTTGACCGTACAGACCCAACAGCATGAGTTCGGAACGAAGGGCATTCACCTTTTGACTATTACTGTCGATGGCGATGACCTTCATTTTGGATTGCCGCAGAATCTCCTTCACCAGCCCGCCGTTCTCCAGTCCAAGCACGAGGCAGTATCCTTCGGTCGCGCCTGTCTTCTTGAGGATTTGTCCTGCAGTGGCGGCCGCGTCTTTCTGCTCTGCGAGTTCCTTCTTTTCCAGTTGGTGGACTTTCTTTTCCTGCTTTCCCTGGCCAAAGCAATAGAGCTTGCCGGACGAGGTCACGGCAAAGAGACGATCATCCGCGGCCAGTAGACTTGAAGGCGCGGCGTCCAGGCTGGCCGTCCAGGTGATTCTGGGTTTTGTGTCCTCTTCAGGAAGGGCTACCCGGAAGAGCTTCCTCACGTTGTGGCTGAACAGACTGTTGCCGGCCTTGATCATAAAGTAGCTCGCAGGTTTCTTCGCGGCTTCGGGAGTGGGGAATTTCCAGGCAAGCTCTACTTCCCACTTTTTGGGTTTCAATTCGCGGCCGGCGAATTTGCTCTCGTAAATGGTTTCCTTCACTTTCTTCAGGTCGTAAGCGTGGACCGCGCCTTGGTCGATCCCGTACATCATGTTGGCATCGACAACCGAGCGATAGTTGCATGCCTTGATGAATTTGTAGGGCGAGAGCGGGCCTTCGAAGAGAGCCAGCTTCGCGAAATTCCAGCCGTCAGGCGCCTCTTTTCCGGCCTCTACCCATCGATTGCCGACCTCGCGGCCGTCGTTGATATTCAGCACGCCGGCAAAGCCAACGAAGATGAATTTTTCCGAAAGTGAAACGCGGCAGTCGCCGCGCCGATATCCCTGAACGAAATATTCGAGCTTCCCGGACTGGCGTTTGAAGCTCGCAGGCATGGAGCGACCGTTCGTCACAAGTAGCCGATCTCCGGATACGAGGAAATGCCCCTGCGGCGAGATGCCGGACTCGTGAAGCACGTTGTGGTCGATGCGCACGTTCTTGAGATAGTTGCTGCGCGTGTTTCGCCAAATTACTTTGCCTGTTTCAGCATTGGCCGCAATGATGAACGTGCCCATCGAAGGCCAGATACCCGCGCCGAAGTAAACGACGTTGTCGGCGATTGCCGGTCCGCCCCGGGCAGGCCAGAAGGAGATAAGCCGGTTGTTGCCGAGATGAAAACGCTGCCTGCGGCTTTCCGGCGCGCCGGAGACTTTCCAGAGCTCCTTACCGGTCGCGGCATCAAGCGCGTAAAGATGGCCGTCGTCAGAGGTGACGTAGACCCTGCCCCCGGCAGCCACGGGCGCCAGTCGGACCGGGCCGTTCGTGTAGAACCTCCACATCTCGCTCCCCGTGTGCGTGTCGTAAGCAGTAAGGCTGCCATCGACAGTGCTGCCGATGAAAATCCGTTGTCCGAGCACGACCGGTTCGATGGAGGTATCGAAATGCAAACGCCCTTCGTTGGGCCACGCTGGCATCGGTTGGGGCAAATCGCGCACCCAGTGGAGTTCGAGATCGGCGGGGAGATCGTCAGGGGCTGCGGCTTGGCGCGCGGCGTTGAAACGCCACATGGGCCAATCGCCCGCGATGAGAGGAGTGGCTGCAACCAGGGGAACGAAGAGGAAGATCAGACGAGGATTCATTAATTTGATGGTGGGGCTCTGTGAAGAATAGACAGAATGATTCAGGACGGAACCACTCTAATCCTACAGCGCTACATTCTGGCAGAACGACCAGTTTGTCGAAACGGTATCCGCTGACTGATCCGGGAGTCATGGAATGTCACGGTTGCCGTTCAAGTGCATACTCTCTCGATCATCTTTCCATACACCTCGACCGAGCGTTCCAATTGATCGACATCGACGAACTCTCCGACCGTGTGGGCCTGATCGATCGAGCCGGGGCCTAAAACCACTGCCTCCATGAACTCGCTGTATGCCTCGGCTTCCGATCCATACGGGACGCTTACAGGACTCTCCGCGCCGGATGCTTCCAGCGCGAGCCTGATGACCTCTGAATCAGGGGCTGTGTACAGGCTGTTCACTCTTCGGACGAGCACCACCTCGAGACTGTGTTTCTCCGCTCGTTCGCGGATCATGGCTTCCACATCATCCTCGCGAGCATTGGGCATCGTGCGAAAACCAACATGACATGTCGTGCGCGCGGCGGTCACGTTCTGGGGGCACCCGAAGTCATCGAGTACCATGTTGAATCCGTTAGTCGGCGGATCGAAATCGTCATTCATGAAACTGGTGTCGGACTTGAACATTTGCGCGAGCTCTGCCATCTCGGCCAGGAAGGGCGCAATCAGAAAATTCGCAGAGATGCCATTATCCGTGCTGGTGTGCGCAGAGCGTCCGTGCGCGGTGATGCGGAGGAGCCGGCCACCTTTGTGCGCGTAGACCGGTGTGAGTTCTGTCGGCTCAGTGATGACGCCGAATCTGGGACACTTCTCCTTAAAGAGTTTCGAGCTCTCGACGATCATGTGCGCGCCGATGTGGCCGATCTCTTCATCCGCTGCGACCGCGATCATGAGCGGCGCGTTCAATTCATCGGGGGCGTTTTTCGCCGCTATCAACGCTGCGGCCAGAGGGCCTTTCATATCGCAGGCGCCGAGACCGATCAGCCGCCCGTTCTCCACTTTTGGCGACCACGCGCCGTCGGGCCATTCCTTTCCCTCGACGGTATCCGAATGCGCAAAAAATCCAATACCGCCAGCGCCGCTGCCCTTGACGGCTACGAGGCTGACTTTATCGAGACTGGCTTCGTCCTGGTAAGTGGTGCGCTCTGTTTCAAAGCCACGTTCCGTCAGAAGATCCTGCACCAGGTCAGTTACCGGCACGTTCGAAGTGCTGCTCTGGGAAGGGACTGCAATAAGGTCACAGGCCAATTCGACAGTATCGGTAGACATTGAGGTTCCCTGGAATGGTGAGAAATCGCTTAAAGATTTGGGTGAAGTTCCGAGAATAGGCCACTTGTTGCCGCCTGCTATCACGATCTCCCAAATGCTTCGGAGGCTTATCTATGAGCAAAATCCTATCTTGCACCCGGACAATCTTTGCGTCCATCGTTTTAGGCGGCGTTGCAGTGATCCTGTATTGCTCGGTGATCGCCACGAATGCGACGGCCTCCACTGAAAACGAGACGTGCTGCTGCGCAGATGCCACGGCACCCGCGAGCCCGTGCAGTTGCGTCAAGTGCCCCTGCAACTGCGGGTGCGACGACCACGAGTAATCCAATCTGCCCACGCAACGGAGAATCAATATGTCCGGCTTTGCCCGTCTTACTGACAACATGACCGATCACGTTTTCGAGTATCGCCATCAACCGCGAGTCGCCAATGTATGGAGTAGAGCTGCCAGCCGAACGGCCTATCTTTTTGATAAGGCAGACGCGAGCGAAGAATCCCATGGAGTCGCGGATACTCAAAACGAAGCGGAGACGGATGCGGCCGCGGTGGCGGGGACAGCAGCGGCCATTGGGGAATCAACGGCGGCGGGAATGGCTGAGGAGGAAGCGGTGGATGAGGAAGAAGAGATCGCACAAGCGAAAATATCAGAGGGCAATTGCTGTGGAGAAGGCGAAGGCTGTGCCTGCAACGAATTCGGATGTGGCTGCGGATGCTGTGGAGGTGAAGTTGAGGCTTGAACGGCAGCGAATTTCGTAGCGCCGCCCTGAGGGACGTCGTCTGCGAGCCAATGGCTCGTGGAAGACCCAGTCCGATCTGGAGGCCTGAACTACGAATCACTCAGACAGCTCAGTCCAGAATCCAATCAGCTTCCTGAGGTCGTTCCGGCTCTTCTGGTCGAGATCCACCAGGGGCGGCCTCACCGGCCCCGCCTGCCTGCCGACTATCTCTATGCCGGCTTTAACGAAAGAGATGTTGTATCCCCGTTTCCGATCGCGGATATCGCAGATCGGTTTTACCAGGCGGTCGGTAATGTCCCAGACTACTTCCATGTTGCCTTCCCGGTAAGAGTTGTAGAAATTGAGGCTGGCTTCCGGAAGGAAGTTTGAGATGGCTGACGAATAACCTGTGGCGCCCGCGGCAAAGTAAGCGGGTCCGGTCATTTCAGCGGTGGGCATCCCATTGAACCAGGAAAGGCGATCACCGAAGTGGCGTCGCATCATGCTGAAACGATCCAGGTCGCCGCTGCCATCCTTGAAACCGATGACGTTTTCGAATTCGAGCAGACGCTCAACCACGGATTCCGAATAAATCGCGTTGTTCGTGTTGTAGAGA
>Ga0187827_10005605_pt1 | contig 14809 bp, 14 predicted proteins | sample ETNtaG_39_FD_167969 | JGI IMG/M metagenome (GOLD analysis project Ga0187827, IMG submission 167969) | Marine microbial and viral communities from oxygen minimum zone, Eastern Pacific Ocean - ETNP2014_SV_150_PacBio MetaG (Illumina Assembly) | ecosystem: Environmental > Aquatic > Marine > Hypoxic...
ACCGGGCAGCCTCATTATTACGTAGTATGGTTCCACCGGTCGTTCGGTATCGGCGTAGGTCTCTACTGGAGTAGTCCATAGGTCCTCCTTATTGTAGAAGACTCTGGGATCACGCATGTGGTAGGTCTGGTATACCGAGACCTGTGCTTGGAAGAGGTCAACCGGGTAGCGCAGGTGTGATCGTAGTGATTCTGGCATCTCTGCTATCGAGGTAAACAGTGACGGAAAGATACTGGCGTAGGTATTGACCACCGCATCTTCCGGGTCGACAAGGTAGAAGGTAGTCGAGCCGTCATAGGCGTTGGTGACCATTTTGACGCTGTTGCGGATATAGTTGATGCCGCCCGAGGTGGGCTGGGAATAGGGATAGCGGGTGGAAACGGTATAGGCGTCCTGCATCCAGAACAGCTGGCCGTCGTCCACGACGATATACGGGTCGCGGTCAAGTTTCAGAAACGGGGCAATATGCTGTACTCGTTGCTGAATGTGGCGTCGGTAGAGAAGCTGGCTTTCGGAGGTCAGTTCGCCGCTGATAAGGATGTTGATATCACCGAGCTCCCAGGCGAAAATTAGGCGGCGGATAAAGGAGCTCAGCTTGATGCCGTTCCCGCCAGTGTATTTGGTATAGACATTGGTGTCTCCTTGGGGATAATCAAACTCTTCCACTCGGGTATTGACCATAACATAATCATCCGTCTTTTCCCCGAAGTAAACCTCCGGCCTCTCTATATCAATCATGCCGATAGGCGGCACGTCCTTGATCCAGAGATTGGGCAGGCCCTGCTCAGTGACCTCATTGGTTGGGCTCATGCTGACACCGTAGCCGTGGGTGAATTGAAGGCGGCGGTTGATCCAGGTCTGGGCCTGAATAGTCAATTTTTCCGGGGAGAGCTCCCGTGCGCCGAGTAATACCTGGCGGTAGCTGCCGTCAATGGTATAACGGTCAACGTCAATGTCATGAAAATCGTAGTAGAGCCGTATCGATTGTATTTGGTTGTAGGTGTCCTTTAGCGGACGGTAGTCCCACAACCGGATGTTATTTATGGTGGCGTTGTTCTGGGTGATGTCCTGCTCGGTGGGCGATAGCTCGACTAGGATATCGCGTTCCTCGATACGGTCGAGGCCGAAAGCCAGCCGGGTAAACTTGATGTTGTGCTCGATATAGGGCTTTTCCCGGGCCAGTTCACTGGGTTCTACTTGGAATCGCTGGATTATGGCCGGGTAGATGCTACCGAAGATAATGGCCATGACTATCCATAGCCCGATTGGCGCTATTATGGAATATTTCCAGTGGCGAAGGAGGTTGACCAGGAGCATTACGCCGGAGATGGCGGCAATGACAATGAGAAGCCGCCAGGCTAGCCACTGGGCGTTGACATCGGTGTAGCCGGCGCCAAAGATTACTCCGCGCTGGGAATAGAGAAGGTCGAAGATTTTGAGGCGGTAGCCCCAGGCGATGAGAAAGAAGATGATGGCGCCAAGGACGGACAGGTGTCCCTTGATGGGAGTGGTGAAAGCGGTGCGGCGAAAACTGAGATTGAGTCCGTAGACCGCCATCGTGAAAAGCAGGATCAGGATGATGGCCCAGAGTAGCCAACCCTGCGCGAAGTTGTGGAGAGGGAGGTTGAAAATGTAGAAAGCGAGGTCTCTGCCGAGCAGAGGTTCGCTGATGCCGAAGCTGGTAGCGTTGATGAAGCGTAGGACGGTTTCCCATTGGCTGGAAGCAACCAGCCCAAAGATAAGGCTAAGGAAAAGTGCGGCCACCAGTATGCCGAGGTCCAGTACCCGGCGCACCACCACCAGTGCCTGTCCGATAAGGACGCTTTCTCCACCAGGGGGAGAAAGCCTTCGTGCTAGGAAGAGGTTGGTTAGAAGCAGCAATAAGAAAATAGTCGCGCCGGCGGCGAAAAGCCATAGCTTTGTGATCAGGATGGTGGCGTAAACACGGCTGAAACCCAGACTGTCAAACCAGAGCCACTCGGTGTAAATCCCTTTGCCGATATTGGCGATGATGGTGAAGAAGACCAGAGCTCCGATAATGATAGACCATCTCGGGATAGGACTTCGTACCTGTTGCTTTCTCGGTGATTTGGGTGGCGCCTGTCCCTCTTCTCCCCAGAGTTTGTCCAGATTACTAAAAAAGCTCATAATCGTATTGGTATCCCCCTTTCCGACAGGTATTTCTTGATCTCACCAATGGAATAAGTGCTGTAATGGAAGATACTGGCCGCTAGGACGGCGTCCGCCTTGCCCTTAACCAGGGCCAGATAGAGGTCTTCTGGAACACCGGCGCCGCCACTGGCGATTACTGGCACTGGTACTGCCTCTGAAATGGTATGGGTAAGCTCGATGTCGTAGCCTGCCTGGTGGCCGTCGGCGTCCATACTGGTGAGCAGTACTTCTCCGGCGCCAAGCGCCACTGACTTTTTTGCCCAGCTAACGGCGTTAATCCCGGTTGGTTTCTGGCCGCTGGAGATATAGACCTCCCAGCGTGGTTCCGGTCGATCCTCTACCTGCTTAGCGTCGATGGCGATAACGATGCACTGGCTGCCGAATTTGGCTGCGCCTTCTCTAATTAGGTTCGGCTGGAGCACGGCGGCTGTGTTTATGGAGACCTTGTCCGCGCCGGCTTGTAACATGCGCCTCATATCGCTGACATTGCGTAAACCGCCCCCGACGGTGAGCGGCATGAATACCTGCTCGGAGACGCTCTCAATAACATCCACCACGGTATCCCGACCCTCCGGAGTGGCGGTGATGTCCAGAAAGATCAGCTCGTCGGCTCCCTGCTGGTAGTACTGGCGAGACAGTGCTACCGGGTCGCCGGCATCACGTAATTGCACAAAGCTGGTTCCCTTGACCACCTTACCGTCCTTGACATCAAGGCAGGGAATTATCCTTTTGGTGAGCAACTTCTCTTATGATCCCTTCGCGATTAGTTTCAAGAAATTATGGTACATCTTGAGTCCGGACTCGCCGCTCTTTTCCGGATGAAACTGGGTGGCTACCATATTTTCTCGGGCAATGACACTGCATATCGTGGTGCCGTACTTCGTTTCACCGGCGATCAGTCTTTTGTCCTCCGGCTCTCCATAGTAGCTGTGGACGAAGTAGAAGTTAGCCTCATCAGGGATGCCGCTAAATACTGGGTGGTCGCGTTGCTGCTTTACTTGGTTCCACCCTATGTGGGGGATTTTCTGCCCATCGGGGAGTTTTTTTACCTGTCCTGGGATAACATTCAGACATTCGTGCCAGCCGCCTTCCTCGGTGCCGGTAAACAGGATCTGCAGGCCCATACAGACGCCGAAGAAAGGGCGGCCATCGGTGATAAACCGGCGAATCGGATCGATCAACCCTAGCTGGTTGAGGTTGATCATCGTATCCGCTGCCGCCCCTACACCCGGTAAGATAACCGCCCGGGCATTAGATAAGTCCTGGGGACGGCCGGTTATCTTCGGCTGGTAGCCCAACCTGACGAGAGCATTAGTCACACTGCGCAGGTTACCGGCGCCATAATCAACAATAACAATCATCGGTCTTTAACCATTCCTTATCCTAACATTATAACATAATCCGGAGTCTATGGTCTCGGCGCATGCTGGTAAAACCCGGTACTGGTGGTGCACCTTGAGTAACTAACGGACGCGCCAAAACCTGCTGACAGTAATGAGTAACTCTGCTACAATGACAGGAGAAGGCATAGTCACTTATCGATAAACAAGTGAAGTAATGAAAGAACTTTCCGGCAGGATACTATTTTCAATCGTTTTAGCACTGCTGATAACCTCAGTGCTTGTGGTCTCTAACCTATCCTGTAAACAGAGGGAAGAGACAGGTGATCAGATAATGGTGGCGGTTACCATACTGCCACAGGCCGAATTTGTGGAGAGCGTTGGTGGCGAGAAAGTGGAGGTTATCGTGATGGTGCCGCCGGGAGCGAACATCCATATTTATGAACCCACCCCCTCACAAATGAATATCTTGGCCAGCGCCAAGATGTATGCTAAAGTGGGCTCGGATGTGGAGTTTGAACGCACTTGGATGGACAAGCTCCTCGCTGTTAATCGGGATATGCTGGTAGTCGATTGCGCCGAGGGAATAGAATTACAAGAGATGGTTGGCGGGCATGAAAGGGAAGAGAGTCATGGGGCTACTGACCCACATATCTGGCTGTCACCGCGGAACGCTGGCATAATGGTGCAGAACATCTGTCAGGAGTTGGTACAGGTTGACCCGGAGAATAGCGCTTACTATGAAAAGAACCGAGACGCCTATCTTCAAGAACTGGATAAGCTTGATCGGGATATCAGGGATAATCTGTCCGCAGTGGCTAACCGTACTTTCATGGTCTACCACCCTACCTTTGGCTATTTTGCTCGGGACTATAACCTGGTCATGATACCCGTGGAAGAGGAAGGTAAAGAGCCGACCGCAGCCAGATTAGCCTATTTAATCGGACAGGCCAGGGAACAGGGCATAAAGGTGGTCTTTGCCGAACCCCAGTTCAATCCGCAGAGTGCCGAGGTTATTGCCGAGGCGATAGGCGGCCGGGTGGTTTTTGTCGATACCTTGGCCCGGGATTATATCCGGAACATGCGTATACTCCGGGACGAACTGGTCCAGGTAATGGAGTAGATGGTCTCGCATCAGGGTAAATCTGGAATTAACGGCAGATGGAGGTAAATAAGACTCCCAGTTAGGTAGGAGGTAATAGAGAAGCCATCCCACAATGAAGTGTCCGTAAGCGATCAAATACCATACTCGATCGGTGTGTTCTAGGTCTATAATGGGTACCAAAGCTCCTACCGATATTGCTACTATTGTTATGAGTTCAGCCATACGCGTAACCGGAGTACGCCAGCCAGCATGGGCGACCTGAAGGATGGCGGAGATGAGGGTTCCGTCATGGATGATACCGATAAAGAGAATGAAGTTCACCAGATATAATCCCCATATGACCGCGCCAGGGTTTGTTTAATAAAACCAAAAGGGGAAGGAGTTACCACACAGCTCTATACAGAATATGGTTAGTTGTGGTATGATTCGTCCGAATCCCTCGCTTCGTACTGATAAGGTTTCATAGGATATTTAAGTTGGAGGTTCGTTGAATGAGCGCTGATCTTGAGGGGAAAATAAAATCTTCCTTGGTGGATGATAGGCTACCCTGTGCGGTCGCTTTTCAGATTGCCAGAGAGGTAAAAGTGAGCCCACGGGAAGTCGGCGAAGCGGCTAACCGGCTCTCAATTAAAATCAGTCATTGCCAGCTGGGCTGTTTTCCGTAAACTTTAAAGTCAGGTATTTTGTTTATTAGAGCGGCTTGAAAAAACTTTTCGATAGCTTCTTCCCGGTTCAGGCCATTAGCCTTAGTGGCCTTGTTGCGGCTAGTATGACCCTTGACGATGGCTAATGAGTCTTGGCGCACGCCCAATGTCCAGCTGATGAAGGCTAAAAGTTCTTGGTTGGTGTTGCCTCTGACCGGTGGCGCGGCCACTCTTATCTGCAGGATACCATCGGTCAAGCCGACCACCTCTCCCCGGTCTAGTATCTGATAGGCTTGAAATGGTGGGAGACTACCTGCCCTAAATTGACCGCTCCCTGCTGTACGAGCTCGAGTATCCTAGGCATGTCTGACGTGTTGTAGTGCTTGGCGTCCGTCACGTTGAGCTCTGGCCACATCAGGCGGTTGATATTCAGCTGGAACTTCTGAAAGCTGAATCCGATGTATTTATCAGAAAGGAAATTATAGTTTTACGTATGGCCCGAGGAGCAGTACCAGAATAAGACTGGTTACTCCCACGATAGTAGCTGAGAACAAGCCGACATAAAATGGCTTGATGCCCAATCCTTTCATTGTCGCCAGGGAGGTCCCCAGACCAACGCCGGTCATAGCTGTCGCCAGAAGGTATCCCGACCACTGCTTGACGCCGCTGGTGACACTGCTCCACGACCCGCTGCTAAAGATGGTGAAAGCATTGCCGCCACCATCGATTCCGGCATCTCCAATAGACCTCAAGATGGCCATGATAATGAAGCCGATGATAAACATAGGAAAGAGTTTCAGTGGATTTATCTTGACTCCACCCGAGGAAGCTCCTGATCTGATGCTTCGCCTAGTATATATGAAGGCCATGATCGGTATGACCGCTGCCATCAGGGCATTACGTACCAGTTTGGTAACCATCGCCGCATCAGCCGCCGTAGGATTTGAGGCAGTCTGAAAAGTCTGGTCGTATATCAAACCTGCCCCGGCCACCTGAGCTGTCTCATGGATTGACGTCCCGGTAAAAAGACCAACCATGGTGGTGCTTTCCGAAAACAGTAGATGGGCGAGGTAAGGATAAGCAAACATGGCTACCAGACCAAAGATGGTGATATTGGCGATGGCATAGCTAACTTCCTCCTCCTTGGCCTCAATACCGGGAGCCGTAGCAACAATAGCTGAAGCCCCGCAGATACTTGTCCCCACGGCTATCAGTGTGCCCAGCCGTTCCGGTAATTTCAGCAACCGTGTGAAATAGGTGGTGACGATAAGGCCCGCTAGAATACAGAGTATCACTATAGGAATGCCCCAGGCACCAATCACCAGAACATTATAGATACTCAACCTGATGCCCATCATGATGATACCCACTCGCAGGAGCTTTTTCAGGCAAAACCCGACACCGGGTTTGAAAATTGAATGTAAGCCAACGATATTCCGTACCAGTATTCCGGACAGTATTGCCACAATAATGTAACTGATTACACCTCTATCTCCCAGGGCGTTATTCATCAGATTGGTGAGTTGTATCGCCGCTACCACGACGACCACGGCCAGAGTAGTGCCTGGAATCAGAGCGGGCACTTCTCGCCAGGTACAGCCAAAGAAGGCGTCTTCAATCAAATTGGGTTTGCGCTTCTTAATCTCGTTCTGGTCCTTCTTACCCATACTTTTTTAATTTCCTCCTACTTTAACGTTGCCATCGCCGCTTTTAAAGTGTCCCTACGTAGCCCACACCTCAGTGCTTCCAGCGCCATGATGTCTTCAGGGGGTACATTGCCGATATTAACGTTAGGGCCAAACTTCTGAATCAGGAATGACTGCTGGTTTTTCAGAGCCGCTTCCCAGATTAGATCGTTGATATCATCAACTCTAGCGATGGTGCAGCTGCCGTCCGCGGTCTGCTGGTCTAGGGCGCACAGTGACTTGACCTTTTCCATCAGGTCGTGGCAGCTGTGGTGAATACGAGTAAAGAAGTTAATCTTCTCCCCTAGGTAATAGACTTCTGGCTTGAGTTTCCTCAGCTTTCCCGATACTCATTGCCACACACCAGGCCCATAATGATAACCTCTCCCTCTTAATTTCTGGTAGGAAACAGATATTAAGATAGTCTCTGTCTATTCGTAGCCGCGGCTGAGGGTAAGGGTGATAGCGGTTAAATATAGGATTGCCGAGAGCATGAACCAGAACTCCCAGGTAAGTTTTGGCATGAGCGTGGGCATTATCTCCACCGCAATGCTAATACCCACCACGGCGCAGAGTCCACCGGCAATACCGACGATTAAGGCCATTATTCCCATAGTTTAACCTCCTTTTTTTATTGGCTCCCCAAGTTTTAATTATTATATAATTAGCAATGGTAAAAGTTCAATTACCCGGGTAAATAGAAATAAACCAGAAGAGAGGCTATGGGTAGTCTGGAACAAGAAGTGGGGAGTTTACTCCGCAAGAAAAGATTAACGCTGAGTGTGGTGGAATCAGCCACCGGTGGGCTGATATCCCACCGGCTGACCAATGCCCCGGGTAGCTCCGACTATTATAAGGGGTCGGTGACCGCTTACAGCGATGAGACCAAGGTTGCAGTGGTCGGGGTAGGAGAGGAAACTATCAACCGGTATGGTGCGGTGAGTGCTCGGGTAGCGGAAGAGATGGCGGAAGGAGGCCAAAAAGTGCTGGCAGTGGATATTTGTCTGGCGGACACTGGTATTGCCGGGCCGGGTGGGGCTACGCCGGATAAACCAGCGGGCCTATTCTATCTCGGCTTATCGTATCGGGGTAATACCTTCAGCCGGGAATACCATTTCCAGGGGGGTAGGGAGCAGAACAAGCAGAGTGCCGCCGAAGCCGCTTTAGATTGGCTGAGAGAATACCTGATGACTCTAAAGTAGATTGTTAAATAAATGGGCTTTTGTGAGGGGCGTTAGACTGTAATGTGTCCTTGGGATGTTTAAGAGAGGTGAAACTCCTCTTATAAAACATTTCCCTTCCATTATCGACAGGAGAGAGACAAAGGGGATGGGTTCCCTAATAAAAAACTAAAAGGAGGATGGAAAAGAATTCTTCCCTCCCATCCGCCTTCTGATCACTCTTCTCTGATTGCCAATAATGCCCAGCAATGTTATACTCTGAAAGGTTACTTTTCTGGCAGGAGATTTCTATGAGAAGAGCTGACGGCCGCGCCTGGGATGAACTGCGGCCGATAACCATCATGCCCGGATTCCAAAGCTTTGCCGAGGGCTCCGTGCTGATAGAACTGGGGAAAACTCGGGTAGCCTGTTCTGTCAGTACGGAAGACAGGGTGCCTAATTTTCTCAAAGGAAGCGGTACCGGCTGGATTACTGCGGAGTATGCCATGCTGCCCCGGGCGACGATTACCCGTACGCCCCGTGAGTCCTCGCTGGGTAAGGTTGGTGGCCGGAGTCAGGAAATCCAACGTTTCATCGGGCGCTCGCTGCGGGCCATTGTCGACCTTACTGCCTTTGGGGAAAGAACCTTGATCGTTGACTGTGATGTCATGCAGGCCGATGGCGGCACCCGGACGGCGGCGATTACCGGCGCCTATGTCGCCCTGCACCAATCCCTGCAGGCTCTGGTGAACATAGGGGTGGTATCCACTATGCCGCTGAAATGTGCGGTGGCGGCGACTAGCGTGGGTATCGTGCGCAACGATATGATGCTGGACCTGTGCTATGATGAAGACTGCAGTGCGGCGGTTGACTTTAACGTGGTGATGACTAGTCAGGACGAGTTTGTCGAGGTACAGGGCACGGCAGAGGGTAAACCGTTCTCCCGGGAAAATATTGATGTCCTGCTTTCGCTGGCCGGAAAAGGCATCAAACAATTGTTTCAGACACAGCAGTTGGCTCTTGAGAAATAGGTTGGACGTCAGGGTCTTACTTGGCCGTTGCCCACTATAAGCCATTTGTAAGTGGTCAGTTCTTTCAAGCCCAGTGGCCCCCGGGCGTGTATTTTCTGGGTACTGATACCCATCTCCGCTCCTAGGCCGAACTGGCTGCCATCGGTAAAGCGGGTGCTGGCGTTGACGTAAACGCAGGCGGCGTCCACTTCATTCAGAAAACGCGTTGCCGCTGACTGGTCTTCGGTGATGATGGCTTCGGAATGTCCCGAACCATAGCGCTCAATATGTTCCAGCGCTTCATCTAGGGAGTCCACCACCATGATGGCGGCTGTCAGTGAGAGGAACTCTTTGCCCCAGTCTTCTTCGGTTGCCGGGATAAGCTTCAAACCAGAGTCGGGTTTCAGGATAGTTAGCGCTCGCTTGTCGCCGTGTATTTCTACGTCTGCCCGAGCCCACGCGGCGGCGACCGGAGGCAGGCAGCGTTCGGCAATATCAGCGTGCACCAGTAGGGTGTCCAGGGCATTGCACACCGTTGGCCGTTGTACTTTGGCGTTGTAGGCGATAGCCACCGCCTTGTCTATAGCGGCACTCCGATCCACATAGGTATGGCAGATACCGATACCACCGGTAACGACTGGCATGCGGGCGTTTTCCGAGACTGATTTTATCAGTCCGGCTCCACCACGAGGGATAATCAGGTCAATAACGTCACGTATCTTGAGCATATGGCTGACTAGGGCACGGTCCGTATTTTCCACAAATTGCACTGCTCCCGCCGGTACTCCGGCTCTCTCGGCGGCTTCCTGAACCACGGCGGCCAGAGCGTGGTTGGAGCGTATTGCCTCCTTGCCGCCTCTGAGGATAACCGCGTTACCTGATTTCAGACAGAGGGCGGAAATGTCAATGGTAACGTTGGGTCGGCTTTCATAGATAGCGCCGATGATGCCTAGTGGCACCCGCTTCTTACTGAGAAGCAGACCATTGGGCATGGTGCGATTGTCAAATGTTTCCCCGACCGGGTCGGGCAGAGCGGCTATGGCCAGTACGTCACGGGCGATGGTTTCAAGACGGCTGGAGTCCAGCATTAACCGGTCGAGCATGACGGTATTCATGCCTGAGGTCTCGGCTTCTTCATAATCAACCTGATTGGCCACTAGTATTTCGTCTTTTCTGTCCAACAGGTCGTCGCTGATATTCTGGAGGGTTTTGTTTTTAATATCGGTGGCTAGATAAGCCAGGAGACGGGCAGCTGCCCTAGCGGCTTTCCCTTTGGCTTCTAGTTCCGCTATTGCTGATTTCATCCTGAACTCCTAAAATTTCTCGGGGGAACCTCTTCCTTTTAGCGGTAAGAGGAGCGTCGTCCTCCTTCAACGTGTCTCACTGTGGTTTCAGAGCAGGTACTGGGTACCTATTTATTTTCCTCCGGAGGATTATTGGTGGGGGGCTCCTGGAAGGAGCCGGTGCCGGTAAACTGGTATACGTAGCGGGGTGGGATGCCGGTTACCGCTCGGTTAACTCTCTTTCTCAGACGGCAGTTGCCCCGGTGATTGTTCTCCAACTCAATAATGTACCCGTCACTTTCACTAATGCGTTTTGGGTCAGTGAGAAGGAGTTCTCCCCACCAACTGTTCGATGTTTCCTCATGTAACTGGTAGTCAATCTCGGCGACAAACTCGTTATCGCGATGCCGGTAAAGTTTACCTGTATTCATTTTCTTCCTCCTAAAGGACAGCTAGATTGTTTCGATGTACTACTTCCGATCCGTAGTTAAAGCCAAGCAGGCTGGTAATTTTTCGAGACTGGGCGCCTTTGATGCGGCTGGTATCGTCGGAACTGTAGCTAGTTATGCCGCAGCCGAGGTGAGTCCCTTCGGCGTCATAGATATCTACGATATCGCCGCGGCCAAACTTCCCCTCGATCTGTCGGATGCCGGCGGCCAGTAGGCTTCGGTGGTGTTTCCGTAGCGCTAGGGCGGCCCCGGAATCAATTATCAGTTTACCATGGGTGCAAAGGCCGCTGATCATCCAGCGTTTACGACTTTCCAGCTTACTGGTGGTCGGCAGGAAACGTGTGCCTACCGTTTTACCGGAGACTAACTGAGGAACGATATCGGGTTCCCGTCCGTCAGCGATGACTACGGTTACTCCCGAGGTAGTCGCCAGCTTGGCGGCCTCTATCTTGGTAATCATACCTCCGGTGCCTAGATTGCCGGTCGTATCTGTGGCTAGGTGCTCAATCTCAGAGCCTATCCGATCCACTTGTGAGATAAGATGGGCATTGGGGTCGCGGTTCGGGTCAGCCGTGTACAGTCCGGCAGTATCGGTGAGCAGCAGTAGCAGATCGGCATCAACCAGGTTGGCGACCATTGCGGAAAGGTTGTCGTTATCTCCGAACTTTGCTTCGTCAATCTCATCCACAGCGACCACGTCATTTTCATTGACAATGCCGATTACTCTGAGCTCTAGTAAAGCCAGCAAGGTGTTGCGGGCATTGAGATAGCCAGCGCGGTCGGCTAAGTCAGCCTTGGTCAGTAGCGCTTGGGCTACCGTGATGTTATACTGGCTGAACAATTGCTCATAGATGTGCATCAGGCCGCTCTGTCCCATCGAAGCCAGTACCTGCTTGAAAGGAATACCTTTAATCTTTCTGGTTAGGCCCAGCTTGTGCCTGCCCGAGGCGATGGCTCCGGAGGAAACGATAAGTAGTTCTCGTCCCTGCCGGTGTAACTGTGCCACTTGGGCGGCCAGACTTGATAGTGTGGCTTGGTTCAGGTACTCACCACCATCGGTGACCAGACTGGTGCCGAGTTTGACCACTATTCGGTGGTATGGTAGAACCTTGGGTTTTAAGTCAGGTCTTTTACCGTTGTCCATTTCTCCTTACGTCCATTTCTCCTTACCTTGAGTAATTATGTTTCATTATAACAAGTAACGGCTAGTTGGGCAAGAAAATAGCTATTGGGTTGCTCGTGATTCTAGTCTTGCTCTTGGTTCAGTCGATAGAACCGAAAAGCGTGCTTGAGCTTTGATTGCCAGCAGTGTTAGAATTTGTGGGAGGGCTGGTCGTTTCGGCGAGCCCTAGAGGTGTTTGGAGAAGAAAAATGCCGCTGGACCTGACACAATTACTGTCTCTGGTTGAAGAGATGCCCGCTTATCACCGGCTCGTTGCGGCCTTGCCGTCGAAAAAAAGCATCAGAGCGGTGGTGCTTGATACGGCCAAACCCTATCTTATGGCGGCGCTGTACCAACACTGGCGGTTACCGATGCTGGTGTTAACGGCGCAGCCGGAAAGCGGAAAAAGGCTCTATGAGCAGCTTTCGATCTGGTCCGGTGCTAGGGTAAAACTTTTTCCGGAGCCTGTCGTTCTGCCTTATGAACGTATTACCTCCGATACCGACACTGATCTGGAACGGGTACAGGTGCTTTCGGCACTGGCTGATTACTCTCGGGACAAGGTGGCGGCAGCACCACCGCTGGTAATTGCCTCTGCCCCGGCGCTGATGAGCCAGACGGTTCCATATGCTGATTTTGCCGCTGCCGGCCATGTTATTCAGCCGGGGTTAGAAATTGAGCCATTCCAGTTGCTGGGCCGATGGGCGGCTATGGGCTATCGGAGAGAGAATATCGTGGAGCTACCGGGTACGATGAGTCATCGCGGCGGCATCATTGATATTTATCCCCTTACCAGTGAGCTACCCGTCCGACTCGAGTTCTTCGGTAATACGGTGGAGAGTCTCCGTTTCTTCGACCCGGTAAACCAGCGTTCGCTGGGAACGGCTTCACCGGTAGCTATCGGCCCGGCTACGGAGCTGTTAGGCCCGCTGCCCGGGAATAAGTCGGAAGTAGAACAAATACTTGGTAATCTTGACCTGTCTGGTTGTACGGTGGAGGTGAGACAGCAGTTTCAGGAGGAACTTGGGGAGCTGTTTGACAAACAGAAGCCGCGTCACCGGCAGTTTTATGCCTCACTGTTCCACCGGGATAGCCTGATGAATTATCTACCTCATAGTGCCCTGCTGGTACTTGACGAGCCGCGGGAAATTGAACAGACCGTCGCTGATCTGGATGCCGAAGCCGAGCAAATGCGCGCGGAGAAGTTAGACAGAGGTGAGCTGCCGTGCCATTTCTCCAGGCCTTATTTCACCTGGGAAGAGTTGGCGCCGATGATTGAAGGTCGGCAGTGCTTGGCGCTTACCGCCTGGAGCGCTGATGAGGAGTCGCCTCGGCTGGACTTTACCTCGGTCCTCAGCTATGCTGGACAACTGCCGTCGTTCGTTAAAAGGGTGAAGCAGCTAATAGGCCAGAAACGTCGTTTGCTGCTCGTCAGCCATCAAGCCGATCGGCTGTCGGAACTACTTGGCGAGGAGAATATTATCGTCTCGCCGCTAACCGAAGTCAGACAGACACCCCTACCCGGCTCATTGACTTTAATTCACGGTTCGCTGGCCGATGGCTGGATGATGAACAATGATACCTACCTGTTTACCGATGCAGAAATCTTTGGTTTCGTCAAGCAGCGTCGGCAGGTAAAAAGACGTCCGGTGTCGCACCAGAAACTTTTTGTGGATATCACGCCAGGCGACTTCGTGGTGCACGTGGAGCACGGCGTGGGCCGTTTTACCGAGGTCGCCAATTTGAGTATCGGCGGCGGCGAAAAAGAATACCTGGTGATAAGGTATGCGACTGGTGATAAGCTCTATGTCCCCACCGACCAGATAGACCGCGTCAGCCGCTACATCGGCGCCGGCGACCGTTTGCCGACCTTGAGTCGGCTGGGTACACAGGAATGGATGCAGACCAAGCAAAAAGCGAAAGAAGCGGTCGAAGACCTGGCCCAAGAGCTGCTGGCGCTTTACGCTGCTCGGGAAGTCGTGCCCGGCTTTGCTTATTCCCGTGATACCGTCTGGCAGCACGAACTTGAGGCTTCTTTTCCCTATGTCGAGACCACTGACCAGATGGAGGCGCAGCGGCAGGTGAAAGAGGATATGGAGAAGGCCAGGCCGATGGACCGACTGGTCTGTGGGGACGTTGGCTACGGTAAGACTGAGGTCGCCATCCGGGCCGCTTTCAAGACGGTGATGGATAACAAGCAAGTGGTGGTACTGGTGCCGACCACGGTGCTGGCGCAGCAGCATTATACTGCCTTTCGCCAGAGGCTGGAGGCTTTCCCGGTGAGAATCGAGGCATTGAGTCGGTTCCGATCGCCGAGGGAGCAGCGCGTCATCTTGGAAGGGATAGCGGACGGACAGGTGGATATCTGTATCGGTACGCACCGACTGTTGCAGAAGGATGTCGTCTTTAGAGATTTGGGGCTGTTAATCATTGACGAAGAGCAGCGCTTCGGCGTGGCCCACAAAGAATACCTGAAAAAGATGAGGCAGGAGGTGGATGTCCTCACCATGAGCGCTACCCCCATCCCTCGCACCCTGCATATGTCCCTGGTGGGGGTGAGAGACATGAGCACCATGGAGACCCCTCCTGAGGAGCGTCTGCCCATCAAGACCTATGTCGCCGAATATAATGACCTGCTGGTACGTGAGGCAATGCTACGGGAGTTGGACCGCAACGGTCAGGTCTTTTTTGTGCACAACCGGGTGCAGGGCATCGCGCTGATTACCGATAAGCTCCGGTCACTGGTACCGGAAGCGAATATCACCATCGCCCACGGGCGGATGCCGGAAGAGGAACTGG
>Ga0187827_10005610_pt1 | contig 14796 bp, 20 predicted proteins | sample ETNtaG_39_FD_167969 | JGI IMG/M metagenome (GOLD analysis project Ga0187827, IMG submission 167969) | Marine microbial and viral communities from oxygen minimum zone, Eastern Pacific Ocean - ETNP2014_SV_150_PacBio MetaG (Illumina Assembly) | ecosystem: Environmental > Aquatic > Marine > Hypoxic...
ATGTTTGTTGAAAAAAAAATAGTTCAGGAAAAATTATTTCTTCAGCCAAGGCCCAATTAGAAGTTGATAAGAAATTAATTATTTGCGAAGGAGAAGGTAATGGTCCTGTCCATGCACTTGATAATGCCATAAGAAATAATGTAGATAAACTTGCAAAATACTCTCAGTATTTAAAAGATTTAAAATTAGTCGATTATAAAGTAAGAATCCTTAACACAGGAACAGAAGCTGTAACAAGAGTTTCAATTGAAAGTACGGATTTAAAAGGTAAAAACTGGTTTACAATTGGAGTTTCGGAAAATATTATTGATGCATCATTTAAAGCACTTGTTGATAGCTTAGATTACAAACTATTTAAAGATAAAGCACCTGCAAGTCTTTAATGTTTAATAATATTTCTTTTATTTTACACAAGCCGCAACTATCTGAAAATATTGGAGCATGCGCTAGAGCAATGAAAAATTTTAATTTTTCTAAATTAATTATAATTAACCCTAAACCAACTTTTCCTAATGATAAAATAGTTGCTACTTCAGTAGGGGCTCAGGAAATTATAAAAAAAAGCAAGGTTTATGAGACTTTAGAACTTGCAATGAAAAACATAGATTTTTTAATTTCAACAACATCTAGGTTTAGAAACAAAAATATTAAACACATTAAATTAAACGAATTAAACATAATAGATTTTAACAAAAAAATCGCTTTTTTATTTGGGCCTGAGGCATCAGGATTGTCAAATAATGAAATAAGCTTTTCAAATTATGTATTACAGATACCTAGCAATACTAAATTTAAATCATTAAATTTATCGCATAGTTTAATAATTGTAGCACAAGCTGTTTTTCAATTATTGAATATGAAAAAATCAAGATATTCTAAATCAAAAAAAATTAAGCCTGCGTCAAAAAAAAATATCCAAACAATGACAAACTTATGCATCAAACATCTTGAAGAAATCAATTTTTTTAAACCTCAAGAAAAAAAACCAAAAATGTTGGAAAACTTGAGAAGTATATTTTTTAAAATGGATTTATCAGAAAAAGAAACTAGAATATTATCTAGTGTTTTTGCTGAATTAGCAAAAAAAAAGGGTCATTGACAAAATTTTCGTTAAGTTTATAAAACCTCAAATCGAATGACAAAAAGATTAAAATCTAAACACAAAATTGACAGAAGGTTAAGAGTAAACCTATGGGGCAGACCAAAGAGTCCATTTAACAGCAGAGCTTATCCACCAGGACAACATGGACAAACTAGATCACCCAAACCTTCAGATTTTGGAGTTCAGTTGCAAGCTAAACAAAAATTAAAATCTTATTATGGAAACATTAATGAGAGACAATTTAGAAATTTATATAAAAAAGCAATTATGGCAAAAGGCAATACCGCAGAAAACCTAATAGGATTATTAGAGAGAAGATTAGATGCAGTTGTTTATAGATCAAAATTTGCAAACACAATTTTTTCATCAAGACAATTAATTAATCATGGCCATGTTAAAGTTAATGGTAAAAAAGTTAATATCTCAAGTTATCAAGTTAAAGAAGAAGACGCTATAGAAATTAGTGATAAATCAAAACAACTTGCAATTATAGATATCGCAATGGCTAGCAAGGAAAGAGAAACTCCCGAATATATTCAAGTTGATGAAAAAAATAAAAAAGTCAAGTTTGTGAGAATTCCCAAATTTGAAGAAGTTCCATACCCCGTTGTTATGGAGCCAAATTTAGTAGTTGAATATTATTCTAGATAATAATTTTGATCAAACGATCTTCAAAAAAATTCATTGATAATCTTTTAAAAGAAAATCCTAATTGGAAAGTTCTTGATATTGGCTGTGGATATACAGCACATAGTAATGCCTCAGTGATTTGTGATGTTCAGGATCTCTCTAACTTTTATAAAGATAAAAATTTTATAAAACTAAATGAAAAAAATTTGCCTTTTAAAGATAAAGAATTTGATTTTGTAATTGCCTCTCATGTGCTTGAGCATGTAATAGATGTAGATTTTTTTATAAAAGAATTAGAAAGAGTATCAACAAAAGGCTATATTGAATTACCTACAGTCCTTGAGGATAATTTGGTTTTCGAGAATAAGAAAGACCATCTATGGCATATGGAATTTGAAGACGATAAAAATGAACTTCAGATTTCGAAAAAAATTCAATATTTAGAACCTTTGATTACAGTTTCTTCGATAAAAAAATTCTCTAAATATTTTAGACAAAGTTTAATTCTTGAACTTTATTGGGAAAAAACAATCGAATTTAAAATAGTGGAGAAAAATCTTAAAGATTATAAAAAAATATCCAGATTAACTCTTACAAGAAAATTTTTTTCTAAATTACTAAGAAATATAATAAGGTAATATTATTTTTTAAAATTAATACCTTTGTCTTCAAGAAATTTTTTAAGCGCACCATTTTCGTACATTTCTTTTACGATATCGCATCCACCAATAAACTCTTTTTTAATATACAGCTGGGGAATAGTGGGCCAATCACTAAATATCTTAATACCTTCTCTAATATTTTGATTTTCCAGCACATTTATACCCTCATAACTTACTTCAAGAAGTTTTAACATATTTGATACGGCCATCGAGAATCCACATTGAGGAGCATCTGGAGTTCCTTTCATAAATAAACATACATCATTATTATCAATATGATTTTGAATTAAATTTTTTGTCTGATCATCCATTATTGTTCCTTTGTTTTTATTGCCAAAGCATGTAATTCATTTCCCATTTTACCTTTAAGAGAATTATATACTAATTTATGTTGTTCAATTTTGCTTTTACCAGAAAATTGAGAAGATGTTACGGTTGCTGAATAATGATTTCCATCACCTGCTAAATCCTGAATTTCAACCATTGCATCTGGTAAGGCCTCTTTAATCAAAGTCTCAATTTCTTTTAAATCCATTGCCATTTTATTTTTCCATATAATTTTCTAACCAATTTGTATTAGATTCAATTAAATCGTCAATATGAAGAATTGACTCTTTGTCTATGGCTATCTCATTTTCAACAACAGTCCCAATTTCATCAAAATGTACTGAATTATCTTTTAATAAATTTTGGGCTTTTGAGAGATTCTTTGGGTCAATTTCAATTATATATCTTCCTTGATCTTCACCGAAATAATATTCAAATTTATTCATTAAACCTTTGAGTTTTTTTAATTCAAACCCTTTTTGTCCATTAATAGCCATTTTTGCAACAGCTGTAATTATTCCACCAAGCGAAACGTCATGAGTAGATTCTAATAAATCATTATCAATTAATTTTAATACTGTTTCTCCATTGTTTTTTTCATTGAATAGATTTACTTCTGGGGGAGGGCCTTTTTTTTCGTTTAAGATATCTCTTGCAAATACACTCTGATCGACATGTCCTTCAGTTTTACCAACAACAATAATTAAATTGTTTATTTTTTTAAAGTTCATTGAAATAACTTTTTTATAATCTTTAATTAAACCAACACCTCCAATTGTTGGAGTAGGTTTAATGCCTTTATCTTTTGTTTCATTATAAAAGGAAACATTTCCGGAAACGATAGGGTAGTCTAGGAATTTACTTGCTTCGTTTATCCCCTCTAAACATTCCACAAACTCACCCATGTTTTTTTCTTTTTCTGGATTACCAAAATTAAGACAATTTGTAATTGCTATTGGTTTAGAACCTGATGTAATTAAATTTCTCCAACTTTCACAAACAATCTGTTTCCCTCCTGTTGTAGGATGTGCATAACAATATGTAGCAGAAGAATCGACAGAGGTAGCCACAGCCTTATTTGTTTCGTGTATTCTTACAACACCAGCGTCTGATCCTGGTTTTTGAATTGTATCACCCATTACTGTATGGTCATATTGTTCCCAGATCCATTGCTTATTAGAAATATTTGGTAAACTTAAAACTTTTTTAAGAACTTCAGTAATTTTTAGTTTTTTATAAACATCTTTATTTATTTTAATTTTTTGAGGTAACTTAGTTTTTTTCCATTTTCGATCATAGACAGGGGCATTCTCTGCTAAAATATTAATAGATATTTCAGCTATTTTATTTTTTTTAAAAAATAATTCTATTTTTTTTGTGTTAGTTGTTTTGCCAATCACCGCAAAATCTAAATTCCACTTATCAAAAATTTTCTTTGCCTCATCTTCTTTCCCTCTTTTCAAAACTATCAACATTCTTTCTTGACTTTCTGAGAGCATAATTTCATAGGGTGTCATTTTTTCTTCACGGCAAGGAACTTTATCTAAGTTTAATTCTATGCCTAAATTTCCCTTAGAAGCCATTTCTATGCTTGAGGATGTTAATCCTGCAGCACCCATATCTTGAATTGATATAATTGAATTACCAGCCATTAACTCAAGACATGCTTCAAGTAATAATTTTTCTGTAAAAGGATCTCCAACTTGAACAGTGGGTTTTTTTTCTTCTATTTTATCATCAAAAATTGCTGATGCCATACTTGCACCATGTATTCCATCACGACCAGTTTTTGAACCTACATAAATAACAGGATTATCAATTCCTGCAGCCTTAGAATAGAATATTTTATTTTTTTTAACTAATCCTAAAGTCATTGCATTTACTAAAATGTTTCCATTGTAACTTTCATCAAAACATGTTTGTCCACCTACTGTAGGGATACCCATGCAATTACCGTAGCCACCAATTCCTCTAACAACACCTCTTAAAAGATTTTTTGTGTTAGGATGTTGAGGCGATCCAAAATGAATAGAATTTAAATTTGCAATAGGTCGAGCTCCCATAGTGAAAACATCACGCATTATTCCGCCAACTCCTGTTGCAGCACCCTGATATGGTTCAATAAATGATGGATGATTATGGCTTTCAATTTTAAATACTATTGCGTCACCATCTTCAATGTCAATAACGCCCGCATTTTCGCCAGGGCCTTGTATTACTTTTTTTCCTTTAGTGTTTAGTTTTTTTAGATGAATTCTCGATGATTTGTAAGAACAATGTTCATTCCACATTGCAGAAAAAATTCCAAGTTCTGTAAAATTTGGTGCTCTTTTTAATAGATCACAAATTTTATTATATTCTTCTTTTTTTAAACCGTGTTCTATAGCTATATGTTCGTTTACTTCCATTAATTCATATTGTTTAATAGGTTTTCAAAAAAATAAGATCCATCTTTACTTGAAAGGTTTTTTTCTATTACTCTTTCAGGATGTGGCATCATTCCTACAATATTTTTTTTTTTATTAAAAATTCCAGCAATGTTTTTTATAGATCCGTTTGGGTTATTCTCTTCATCTATTTCACCATTATTATTACAATAGCTAGCAGCGACTTGATTGTTATCCTCTAAAGATTTTAACTCATTATCTGTGCAAAAATAATTTCCATCGTTATGTGCAATATGTAGCTCTAGAACATTTTTTTTAATATTTTTAAAATATTTATTTTCGGAATTATTAACTTTTACAAAAACATTTTTACAAATAAATTTTAGATATTTATTAGTTAATAGGGCACCCGTTAAAAGACCAGTTTCAAGAAGAATTTGAAAACCATTACAAATTCCTATTATAAGACCACCTGAGCTAGCATAGTCAATAATGGATTTAATAATTTTTGATTTTGATGCAATACATCCACACCTTAAATAGTCACCATAAGAAAAGCCACCTGGTAATACAATTAAGTCACTTTTTGGCATTTTGGTTTCATTATGCCAAACCATTTGGTTTTTAAATCCAAATTTTCTTAAAGCTACATCAATATCTCTATCACAGTTAGATCCTGGAAAAATTATTACAGATGACTTCATTAAATTTTAAAGAATTTTATAATCCTCGATTACTAAATTAGCTAAGAGTTTTTTGCACATTTCTTCTGCTTTTAACTTAGCTTTTTTTTCATCTTCGATATCTATTTCAATATTAAAATATTTTCCTTGTCTTACATCTTTTGCTTCAGAAAAGTTCATTCCATTTAATGTTTGTTGGATAGCTTTTCCTTGAGGATCAAGAACTCCATTTTTAAGAGTAACAATAATTTCAACTTTCATTTATTTTTTTTTAATCTTTACAGCGGTTGGTTTTGTGAATTTAATTGGTCTAATATTTGATTGTTCGTGCAAAATACCAAGTCTTCTTGCAACTTCTTGATATGCTTCAATTACATTTCCTAAATTTATTCTGAATCTATCTTTATCAAGTTTTTTATCTGTGTCTGCATCCCACAATCTACATGTATCAGGACTGATTTCGTCAGCTAAAATAATATTTCCATCAGATTTTCTTTTTCCAAACTCAACTTTAAAATCAATTAATTTAATTCTAATTGCAGTAAACATTCCTTGTAAAAAATCATTAATTCTTAAACATTGTATATTTATTAAATCTAACTCTTTTTTTTTCAGCCAATTAAAATTTAAAATATGTTTCTCAGAAACAATCGGATCACCCAAATCATCATTCTTTAAACAGTATTCAATCAATGGGTAATTAAGCACAGTTCCTTCTTCTATACCCAGTCTTTTTGTAAGAGATCCAGTAGCAATATTTCTTACTACAAACTCAATTGGAATAATATCAACTAAATCAATTAGCTGTTCTCTCATATTAAGCCTTTTAATTAAATGATTATTGATTCCTACATTATTTAAAGAAGATAAAATATGTTCTGAAATTCTATTGTTTAAAATACCTTTTCCTTCAATATTCTTTTTTTTTTGATTGTTAAATGCCGTTGCTGCATCTTTAAAATGTTGAATAACTAAATTTTTTTCAGGACAAGCAAAAATTATCTTTGCTTTACCTTCATAAATTATTTTACCTTTTTTCATTATTTAAATACTCTTCTAAATATAAAGTTTATATTTTTAAAGTGATCAGCGTAATTGAAAATTAACCTGAGTTTTTTTTCACTAATTATATTCATAATTTTTTTATCTTTAGATATTAAATCAAATAAATTTTTATTTTTAGAGAAGCATTTTTTTGCATAAGTTTGAACAATTTTGTAAGAATTTTCTCTACTTATCCCCCCTTTAGTAAGTTCTAGCATAATTTTTTGTGAAAAAATTAATCCTTTAGTTAGGTTCAAATTTTGTATCATTTTTTTAGGATAAATTATCATTTTATCCAAAACATTCGCCAATCTTGCTAAGGCAAAATCTAATGTTATATTAGCATCAGGTCCGATGTTTCTTTCTACACTTGAATGTGAAATATCTCTTTCATGCCACAAGGCTATATTTTCTAATGCAGGAATTGTGTAGCTTCTAACCATTCTAGATAGACCAGATAAATTTTCACTTAATATAGGATTTTTTTTATGAGGCATGGCAGACGATCCTTTTTGGTCTTTTGAAAAAAATTCTTGTAATTCTAACACTTCAGATCTTTGTAAATGTCTAATTTCAGTTGCTATTCGTTCTATGCTTCCTGCTATTATTCCTAAAACAGAAAAATAGTGAGCATGTCTGTCTCTCGGTATTACTTGAGTAGAAATTGGTTCAGGATAAAGTTTAAGTTTTTTTGCAACATATTTTTCAACTTTTGGATCAATATTTGCAAATGTTCCTACAGCACCTGATATAGCGCATGTTGAAATGTCATAAATTGCACTAGAGAGTCTTTTCTTATTTCTCTTAAATTCTTCGTAGAATGATGCTAATTTTAAACCAAAAGTTATTGGCTCTGCGTGAATTCCATGGCTACGTCCAATACATGGAGTAAATTTATGGTTCTTAGCCTGCTTTTTTAAAATGGACAGAATTTTATCTAAATCTTTTATTATAATTTCTCCAGATTGTTTTAACTGTATATTAAATGCAGTATCCAAAACATCAGATGATGTCATACCTTGATGAAGATATCTTGCTTTAATACCAGTTTGTTCTGTAATTGAAGTTAGAAATGCAATTACATCATGTTTTACTTTTAATTCAATATCATGAATTCTTTTAACTTTAATTTTTGCTTTCTTCTTAACAATTGATGACACTCCTTTAGGTATAATTTTATATTTCTCCATTGCTTCAGCGGCAGCAATTTCAATATCCAGCCAAATTTTATACTTATTTTCTTCAGACCAAATAGCTCTAAGTTCTTTTCTTGAGTATCTATTAATCATTATTAATAAGGGGGTTTGTTATATCTTTTAACAGATTCTGTAAAAATTTCATATCCATTTTCGGTAATTCCTACCGTATGCTCAAATTGTGCAGATAATGACTTATCCTTTGTAACTGCTGTCCAGCCATCATTTAAAATTTTAGTATCATATTTTCCAGCATTAATCATTGGTTCTATTGTAAAGGTCATTCCAGGATAAACTTCTAAACCTGTATTTTTCTTTCCATAGTGAAGAATATTAGGCGACTCATGAAATGTGTTACTAATGCCATGTCCACAAAAGTCTCTAACAACTGAAAAACCTTTCTCCTCAACATAAGATTGAATTTCATTTCCAATATCTCCTAGTTTTATTCCAGGTTTTAAAATTTTAATTGCTTTCATCATTGATTCATAAGTTGTTACAACCAAATTTTTTGCTTTAATAGAAGTATTTCCAATCATAAACATTCTGCTAGTATCACCATAATATTCATTAACAATTACTGTAACATCAACATTAATTACATCACCGTCTTCTAAAACACGGTCAGAAGGAATACCATGACAAACAACATGATTTAATGATGTGCAAAGCGATTTTTTAAAACCTCTATAATAAAGTGGAGCAGAACAACCTCCGTTATCTCTAATAAATTCATAACTAAGATTATCAATTTTATCAGTTGTTATACCTGGCTTAATAAAATCTGTCAGCATGTCTAAAGTTTGAGAAGCAAGTTTTCCTGCAATTTTCATTTTTTCAAACTTTTCTAAATAGTTATTGCTCATCAAAAATTTTTATTTTTTTTTCAATTTTTATTTCTTTAGAACTTAATATACATCTATAAGCTAGAAAATTCACACCAGCTTTTTTTGCTTCGATATAATCTTTAAAGTAATTGGAATCTATATCTTTAGCTATTCTAAATTTATTTATACCCTGAATTTGAGTTAAAAATAAGACATATGGTTTATAGCCTTTTTTTATTGAATCAATTAATCTTCTCAAATGCTTAGAACCACGAGAAGTAATTGCGTCTGGAAATTCAGCAATATTAGCATTTCTTAACAATGTTACATTTTTAACTTCCAATATTTTGTTATCACACAAAAAATCAAATCTTGTATCATCAGAATATTTAAATTCCGGTTTTATATTTTTTATTGTGTTGAATTCAGTTATTAATTTATTTTCTAAAGCATGTTCAACTATTCTATTTGCTCTATGGGTATTTACTCCAATGGTTCTTTTTTTTACTTTAATCATTTCCAAAGTGAATTTTAATTTACGTTTAGGATCATTATGTTTGGTAAGCCAAACTTTATTTCCTTTATCTAGAAGGCCCATCATAGATCCTGTATTAGGGCAATGAGATGTTATTGTTTTATTATTTACTTCTATATCTGCAAAAAATCTTTTATATCTGTTGATTAATTTGCCTTTAATTAAACTGCTGGTAAATTTCATTATAATTTATTTATATTTATTAATGACGAATAAAAAAGAAATAATTGCTGGAATAATCATCATTGGAAATGAAATCCTTTCTGGAAGAACTAAAGATTTGAATACCAGTGCACTCTCAATATGGTTGAATTCTTTAGGCATTAATGTTCAGGAAGTACGTGTAATTCCTGATATTGAAAAGACAATAATTGATACTGTAAATGAATTAAAAAAAAAATATAATTATGTTTTTACTACAGGAGGAATAGGTCCAACACATGATGATATAACGGCCGAGTCTATATCTAAGGCATTTAATATAGAATATGATTTTCATAAAGAAGCTTTTTCATTATTAGAAAAATATTATGATTCAGGCGAATTTAATGAAGGAAGACAAAAAATGGCAAAGATGCCTATAACAGCTAATCTTATTTTGAATCCAAGAAGCGGAGCACCGGGCTTTTATGTAGAAAATGTATTTTGTCTTCCGGGAGTACCATCAATATTAAAATCAATGATAGGAAGTCTAAACAGCGTACTTATTGGAGGAGACCCTATATTAAGTAAAACTATAAATTTAAGAACTTACGAAAGTGAAATAGCAAAAACATTAACAGAAGTTCAAAACAATAATAAAGATGTTGAAATTGGAAGTTATCCTTTTTTTAGACAAGGTAAATTAGGAGTATCTATAGTTTTAAGATCAGTTGATAAAGATAAAATAAATATTTGCAATTCACAAATTTTAGAATTTATTAAAGCAAAAAATATTAAGATAGTTGAAATAGATTAATGTTATATTTTGCATACGGTAGTAATTTAAATCATCACCAAATGAAAAACATTAGATGTTTAGGTTCAAAATATTTAAAATATTTTTTTCTAAAAAATTATAGATTAATATTCTCTCATACGAATAAATTGAATAAATATGGTTATGGGAACATAATAAAAAAAAAAGGATTCAAGGTAGCTGGTGCTATTTGGGATATTACAAAAGAGCATGAAAAAATATTAGATGCCTATGAACAATGTCCAAATATTTATGAAAAAAAATATTTTTATTTAGATGGAAAAAAGATTATGTTTTATATTATGAAAAAATATTTTATCAAGAATCCTCCCAAGAGTTATATCGATACAATTAACCAAGGTTATAAAGATTGTAATATTGATTTGAAAATTAACTATGTATTTTAAATGATTAAATTTAACTCAAGTTCAGAACCAACTATAGGGGTCGAGATAGAACTTCAATTAGTTGATAATAAAGATTTGAATTTAAACAACATATCTAAAAAAGTACTAGCAGAAGTAAAAAAAGAATTTTCAGATAATATTAAGTGCGAGCTTATTGAATCAATGATTGAAATCAATACTAACATTTGCTCGAATACCGAGGAGGTAGAAAAAGATATAAAAAAAACTTTAACTTATCTTAGCGAGATATTAAAAGATTATAAAACTGAAATAAATTGTACCAGCCTCCATCCATTTGCTATTGGAAAAAAACAAATTATCACTGAAAATTTACGTTACAAAAGAATAATGAAAGACCTTCAAATGGTAGGAAAACGTTTTATTTCTCAAGGTCTGCACATACATATTGGAATTAATGATCCTGAAGATGCAATTAAGGTGAATAATGCACTAAGAATATATTTACCATTATTACTTGCTCTTACAACTTCGTCACCTTTTTTCGAAGGTGAAGACACGGGACTTCATTCTTATAGAACAAAACTTTTTGAAGCTTTACCTTTAGCAGGAATGCCAGATTATTTAACTAATTGGAATCATTTTGAAAAATTAACCGAACAATTAGAAGGAGCAGGAATTATAAGATCTGTAAAAGATTTATGGTGGGATGTTAGACCTCATCCAGGGTTTGGAACAGTAGAAATAAGAGTTTGTGATATTCCTACTACTTTTAAAGAAATAATTGCAATTGTCGCTTTAATACAAGCTCTTGTAGTTACTTTAATTAATAAAGAGCCTTATCCAGATACACATATACAAATACTTCAATCAAATAAATGGCAAGCGGCACGTTATGGTCTTGAAGGAGTCCATGTGGACCCAATAAATTTTCAAAAAATATCGATAAAAAAAGCAATTGAGAATCTTTTTTTATTAGTTCAACCGACAATGTCATATTTGGGTTCCGAAAAATATTTGGATAATTTAGAAGAAATTTTAAATAGTTCTACTGGATCAACAACCCAAAGAAAACTTTATAACAAGTCAAAAGATTTTAAGAATGTTATAAGAGCATTGATCGAGCAATTTTATCAATAAGAATATTAAAGAAATGTCTTCTAAATCAGATATTTTTAAAAAAGGTTCTATAGATATTGCTCCACATTTATTATCTGTTGTTCCATTTGGAATAATATTTGGAGCAATCGGAATAGAATTAGGTTTTGATCCTTATCTTACTTATGCAACTTCTTTAATTATTTTTGGTGGAGCTTCACAAATAGTGTTTGTACAATTGTTATCAGGAGGAGCTTCGTCTCTTATAGCTATAACTTCTGTTGGTGTGGTTAATTCAAGACATTTACTTTATGGTGCAGTCTTGTCTCAATATCTAGAAAAACTAAACTTAATAAAAAAATTAATTTACTCATATTTTATCACAGACCAAGGTTTTGCCGTTTCTAATATATACTTGAATGAAAATAAAAATCAGAAATTTAATCATTATCATATTATAGGAGCAGGAATAACTCTTTGGATAAGTTGGCAAATTTCAACAATAGCAGGAATTATTTTAGGATCAATTATTCCAGATGAATTAGGTTTAAAATTTGCGATACCATTAACTTTTATTGCAATTATAGTTCAAGATCTCAGGAAGCTTGATCATGTTTTAGTTATGATTGTCTCAGGAGTTAGTGCTGTAATTTTGTATAATATTCCATTTAAGTCATACATAATAGTGGCACCATTAATTGGATTATTAGCTTCATCAGTAATATTAAAATTTAAATTAATCAAATGAATTGGTTATCAATATTTATTGCGGGTGTGATCACTTATTTTTGTAGATTTTCTATGGTGACGTTTATTAAAAGTGAAATGTTAAATGAGAAGACAAGATTAATATTAAGCTATGTGCCATCAGCCGTATTTCCAGCTATTATTTTTCCTGCTATATTTTTGAATGAAACTGGAATTTTGGTTAATATAAATGATCCAAAAATCATTGGTGCAACTATAGCAATTATTGTTGGTTATTTTTCAAAAAATGTAATCGCCACTATACTTACAGGTTTAATTTCGTATTGGATTATCATTTTATTAATGTAAAATTATATTATGACTACTAGCAATCTTGCTTCTGGATATAAATAACTTAGTACTTCCATTTTTACGATAGGATAAAGTTGCTTATAAATTGTCGAATTTTTTAAAAAATATTATCAATATTTGAGTTAGATCAATGTTTTCGAGATTAATTTTGTTATTAAGATAAGATATGATTAACTTAAATAATAACAAATTTTTTTACGACCCTTTTCCGCACGCCATGTTTGAAAATGCGTTTGATAAAAATTTCTACGACAATATATGTAAAGAATTTCCTATAGAACAAAAATTTGAAAAATTTGATTATGATAAACAAAATCAAATCAAACAAAATAAATTTGTTTTTAATGATAACCACCAATCATTTAAAAAGATGTTAAAAAATAAACATAATATAAGTGATTTGTATAGCTATCTTACTAATCAACATTTTAGAAAATTAATTTTAGATTTTTTAGAACAAAACTATATTTCTCTTTCTAAATATGAATTTAATCAAAATATACTTAATAGAGCATATAAAAAAATAAAAAAGGCAAAAAAATTTGTGTTCGAATTTTCAATGATTCCAACTGATGGAGGTTATATCAAACCTCACACTGATGGAGCTGATAAATTAGTAATTATGGTTATTCCAATAGTAGATAACGAAAATTTATCAAAAATTGTTAATGCTGGAACAAAGATTTTGAAACCCACAGATGATAAATATAAATACAATTATTTAAATAAAACAGTTCCTTTTGAGGCTACTGAGGTAATTCGTGAAATACCTTTTAAAAAAAATCAATTTTTTCTATTTGTTAAAACTCACAATTCTTTACATTCTGTAGGTCCTATGATTAATCCGTCCGCGTCCGATAAAACCTTGATGAGAAAGACGATTAATTTTTTTATATATAAATAATATAAAATAAATGAAAAAACTCTAGCAATCTTGCTTCTGGGCTTGTTATGGTTTAATACTGTATATTATGGTGGTTGGAAAATTAAGAATAAATGTAAAAATTTATATATTTTTTGAAAATTCTAACCGATAATGATAATGTTTATTTACAATAACAGAGGTGTGTTTATGAAATTATTACCAATTGACACCTATCTGGTATAATTAATAAATCGTATTTAATTTTGACTAGAATAGAAAATTTTTTAAAACTAAATAAAAATAGACAAATTTGGACTATTTCAAAAGATCAAAGTGTAAGACAAGCACTTGTCTTAATGTCAGAAAAGAATATAGGCGCAATCATTATTATTGATAATAATGATTTCCCTATAGGGATATTTTCAGAAAGAGATTATGCAAGAAAGATTATTTTAAAAGGCAAGAGTAGCAAAGATACATTATTAGATGAAGTTATGACCAAAGAATTAATCACTATTACTAGAGATTATAAAATTGATCAGTGTATGGAAATAATGAATGAAAAAAAAATTAGGCATCTTCCAGTTTTAGAAAATAAAAAAATTGTTGGAATTATTTCAATCGGCGATGTTTTAAAAATCATGATTAAAGAACAAAAAGAACTTATAGATCACTTACAAAAATTTATAACTAGTTAAAATCACAAAAAAGTAAAATACAAGAATTAATAATAGATAAAAAAAAGAAGAAAAAATGACATTTAAGAGAAAATTGATGTACTCTAATAAATCACCTAGACGCATAGATAGAAAAGCAGGAGCGCGTAATAAGAAAATAATTAAGCCTCTTTATTCGAGTCCTTGTTATCTCGGAGAATTTGAGAAACAAAAAAAGAAAAAATGAAAAAACTTTTAGGGATCGTGGTTCTGGGGTTGTTGTGGTGCAATGTTGGGATTGCTGCTGAAATTAATAATTATGGTGATAGATCCGAAATACCAGAAGATGCAAAACCTAATGAAGAGACATTAAAATTTTATCTTAATCGATATTTAACAAGA
>Ga0187827_10005611_pt1 | contig 14790 bp, 12 predicted proteins | sample ETNtaG_39_FD_167969 | JGI IMG/M metagenome (GOLD analysis project Ga0187827, IMG submission 167969) | Marine microbial and viral communities from oxygen minimum zone, Eastern Pacific Ocean - ETNP2014_SV_150_PacBio MetaG (Illumina Assembly) | ecosystem: Environmental > Aquatic > Marine > Hypoxic...
AAAAATATTCACAACAATATGAACATGGTATTGCAAAAACTTCAGTAGAATTACAGGGGGAATCAGATAAACATGGAACCAAAATTATTTTTACTCCTGATAATAATATTTTTGAAAGCCCAAAATATGAATTTAATATCATTGATGAAAGATTACGCGAATTATCCTATTTAAATAGTGGAATTAAAATTAGTTTAATTGATGAAAACTCTGGTATTACTAAAGAACATTTTTCTAAAGGAGGATTATCAGAATTTGTTAAGCATTTAGATCAAAATCAAAATACTATTTTTGAAAATCCTATTCATATTAAAGGAGAAAAAGAGAATGTCCCTATTGATTTAGCATTTCGATATAGTGAATCTTATACAGAAACATTATTAACATTTGTAAATAATATTAATACCATTGAAGGTGGCACACATTTAGCAGGACTTAAATCAGCCTTAACTCGTTCATTAAATCAATATGCCTCAAAAAATAATTTATTCAAACCAATAAAAGGTCAAACTTTTTCATTAGGTGGAGAAGATGTTAGAGAGGGCTTAACTTGCATATTATCAATTAAAGTTCCAGAGCCTCAATTTGAAGGACAAACTAAAACTAAATTAGGGAATGGTGAAGTTAAAGGTATCTGTGATTCAATTATTATGGAAGCTCTTTCAGATTATTTTGAACAAAACCCTGATATTGCTAAAACTATTATCTATAAAGCAGAAAATGCTGCAAGGGCTCGAGAAGCTGCAAGAAAAGCTAGAGAATTAGTTAGACGGAAAAATGTTTTAGATATTTCTGCGCTACCTGGAAAATTAGCTGATTGTTCAGAAAAAGATCCTGCATTAAGCGAGCTATATATTGTTGAGGGAGATTCTGCTGGAGGATCAGCTAAACAAGGACGAGATAGAAAAAATCAAGCCATTTTACCTCTGCGAGGAAAAGTAATTAATGCTGAAAAAGCACGAATTGATAAATTATTATCTAATAATGAAATTCAAACATTAATTACTGCTATCGGAGGAGGATTTGGTGGAGACATGGATTCCGAGGACACCTCTGTTGGAGATTTTGATTTATTAAAAGTACGATATCATAAAATTATTATTATGACAGATGCAGATGTTGATGGAAGTCATATTAGGACATTATTGCTTACATTTTTATTTAGGAAAATGCCTGAATTAATTACTGCAGGTTATATATATATTGCTCAACCTCCTCTTTATAAAATATCAAAGGGCAAACAAATTCATTATGCCTTTTCAGATTTAGATAAAAATAAAATTGTTAATGATTTATCAGAAACTAGTAATACTAAAGTGGATATTCAACGATATAAAGGTTTAGGGGAAATGAATGCAACACAGTTATGGGAAACTACAATGGACCCAGATAGTAGAACTTTATTACAGGTTACAATTGAAGATGCTGCAAAAGCACACGAGATATTTAGCACATTAATGGGTGAAGAAGTAGCCCCTAGAAGAGAATTCATTGTTAGTAAAGCTAATCTAGTTTCCAATCTAGATATATAAAAGGAATATTTAATGTCAGAAAAATTTCAAGAAGGATATATTTCAAAAGTTGATATAGTTGATGAAATGTCTGAATCATATTTGAATTATTCTATGTCAGTTATTGTAAGCAGAGCATTACCTGATGTTAGAGATGGTCTAAAACCAGTGCATCGCAGGGTATTATTTGGAGCATCTGATTTAGGAGCTACATGGAATCGTAAATATAAAAAAAGCGCAAGGATTGTTGGAGAAGTAATGGGTAAATACCATCCCCACGGAGACGCTTCTATATATGATACCTTAGTAAGGATGGCCCAAACATGGTCACTACGATATCCCTTAATAGATGGGCAAGGTAATTTTGGATCAATTGATGGCGATAATGCTGCAGCCATGAGATATACAGAAGCTAAAATGGATAGATTATCCTCTGAACTTTTAAAAGATATTGATAAAGACACTGTAGAATTTAGACCCAATTTTGATGATTCATTACAGGAACCTACTGTATTACCTGCATTAATACCAAATTTATTAATGAATGGGTCAGAAGGAATTGCTGTTGGAATGGCTACAAAAATTCCTCCTCATAATTTAAATGAATTAATTTCCGGATTAATTGCATTATTAGATAATAAAGATATCCAGATAGAAGAATTATTAACCCATATTAAAGGCCCTGATTTTCCAACAGCTGGATACATAATGGGAATTGATGGTATTAAAGACGCATATACTACTGGACGTGGTAGGATTATTATGCGTGGAAGAGCCACTATAGAAGAACTTCCAAATGGTAAAGAGATGATTATTATTTCTGAAATTCCTTACCAAGTAAACAAGGCCAACCTAGTTGAAAAAATAGCACATTTAGTTCGAGATAAAAAATTAGAAGGTATTTCTGATTTACGTGATGAATCAGATAAAGATGGTATTAGAGTTGTCATTGAATGTAAACGTGACGCAATAGCTGAAATTATATTAAACAACTTATATAAGTTCACACAGTTACAAGATTCATTTGGAGTAATTATGCTAGCTCTAGTAAATAATATTCCAAAAGTAATGAATATTAAAGAAGTTCTTAATCATTTTTTAGATTTTAGACGTGAAGTTATTATTAATCGAACCAATTTTGAATTAAAAGAAGCAGAAGAACGAGCACATATATTAGAGGGACTTAAAAAAGCACTAGAAAATATTGATAATATTATTGCATTAATTAGAGGCTCAAATGATCCAAAACAAGCTAAAGACTCACTCATCTCTCAGTATAAATTTTCAGAGGTTCAGGCTAAAGCAATACTAGATATGAGATTACAAAAATTAACTTCATTAGAAGTTGATAAAGTGGTTGAAGAGTATAACGAACTACAATTGCTCATTAAAAAATTAAATGATATTTTAAATGATTATAGCTTACAAAGTAATATTATTAAAGATGAATTATTTGAAATTCAAAATAGATATGGAGATAATAGACGTTCTGAAATTATTCCAATTAGTGGAGATTTAACAATTGAAGATATGATTGCTGATGAAGATATGGTAGTTACAATCACTCATAATGGATATATTAAAAGAGTTCCTACAGCAAATTGGAAATCACAAAAACGAGGTGGAAGAGGAAAAAAAGGCGCACATACTAGAGAGGATGATTTTGTAGAACATCTATTCATTGCATCAGCACATTGTACAATTTTATTTTTTACTGATAGAGGAAAATGTTATTGGCTCAAAGTACATCAAGTTCCTATGGGGTCTAGAATCTCACAAGGAAGAGCAATTATTAATTTAATTGATTGTGAGCCAGGAGACAAAGTAAAGGCGTTTGTATCAGTTAAAGAATTTAATGATACTGATTATATTGTAATGGCCACAAAAAAGGGTATCATTAAACGTTCAGCACTTAGTTTATATAGTAAACCGAGGAAAAATGGAATTTATGCTATTCAAGTAAGAGAAGAAGATGAATTAATACAGGCAAGAGTATCTAATGGTGAACAAGAAATTATTATGGCAACATCTGAAGGAAAAGCAATAAGATTTCAAGAAGATAAAATTAGATCTACAGGCAGGAAGACAATGGGAGTTCGTGGTATTAGAATGAGTTTTAAAGATGATTATGTTGTAGGAATGCTTGTTGTAAAACGTGAGGGAACAATTTTTGTTGCTAGCAGTAAAGGATATGGGAAACGAACAGACGTTGAAGCTTATAGAACTCAGACACGTGGAGGTAAAGGCTCATATACTATTAAAACATCAGATAAAGTTGGCAAGTTAGTTGCCATTATGGAAGTAGTTGATGATGATGATATAATGATTATCACTAATCAAGGAGTAATGATTAGGCAGCAAGTAGCAGCGATTAATACCATTGGAAGAAATACCCAAGGTGTTCGATTGCTAAAATTAGATGACAAGGCAATGATTTCTTCTATTACAAAAGTTCTTAAAGAAGATGAAGAAGATGAATTAGAAAATACTGAACAAGATGAAATTATAGAACAATCTGAGGAATAATCATTCCTAGTATTAATCAGAAACAGCTCAATCTAATCAGAAGAAATATTACTCTCTCTGCTAATAAATCAAATAGACAATTCAACGATATTAACATTATTGCAGTCACTAAAACATTTCCATTTTCTGCGATTGAATCAGCATATAATAATGATATATTTATTATTGGTGAAAATCGAGTTCAGGAAACAATGAATAAAATAACTAATAATATTATTCATGATAATATAGAATTACATTTAATTGGACATTTACAATCTAATAAAATTAACAAAGCCATTACTATTTTTAATGTTATTCAAACAGTTGATTCAATCAAGCTTGCTGAAAAAATTAATATAGCCTGTCAAAAAATCAATAAAATTCAACGAATCTATATACAAATCAATTCTGGAGACGATTCATTCAAACATGGATTTGAAGCTAATGAAGTAATAAATGCAGCCAATATAATAAATCAATTACCTAATATTGAACTTGAAGGAGTAATGATGATTCCTCCATTTATAGATATGAATAACAAATATAGAGATATTTTTAAAAAAACAAAAAAACTCCAACTAGATATATATAATAATGGAATCAAAAATTGTACGAACATATCCATGGGGATGTCAAGAGATTATGAAATTGCAATTGAAGAAGGTGCAACTCATATACGTATTGGGACAGCATTATTTGGTAGTAGAGAATAACTATGCAATTAGTATGTAATATAATGAGAGGCGAAGCAATTGAAAGCCAGCATATAGTATATGCTGTTGTGATTAATGAAAATAATGAAATTATTTTTTCAGCAGGAGACCCAAATTATATTACGTGTATCAGATCATCTTTAAAACCATTTCAAGCCAGCACATTAATTAAATATGATGTACATAAAAAACTAAAACTCACAGACAAAGAATTATCAATTATTTGCGCTTCACATAGCGCTGAAAAAATTCATACAGATACCATAACAAAAATATTAAAAAAAATTAAATGTCATACGGATGATTTAGCATGTGGAGCTCATCCCGCATATGATTTAAAAACGCGGCATTCAATGCTTAAAAAAAATATTTCATTTTCTAATTTACATAATAACTGCTCGGGGAAACATGTTGGGATGCTTGCACTAGCAAAAATATTAGAATCTAATCATAAAGATTATATAAGAAAAAATCATATTGTTCAAAAAAAAATATTTGAAAATATTTTAGATTATGCAGAAGTTGAACCAAATAATATTTCAATTGATGGATGTAGTGTGCCAACACCATTCTATTCATTATATACTATTGCAAAAATGTATATCAAATTAATTAATAACCAATATTCTGATTTAAATATTTTATATAATGCAATGACTAAATATCCATATATGGTTGCAGGGGAAAATCGATTTGATACAGATTTTATGATAGTTATGAAAAAGAAAGCAGTATCTAAAGGTGGTGGAGAAGCTATTCAAGGACTAGCAATGAAAACAAGAAAATATGGCAGAATTAGTATGGCTCTTAAAGTATTAAGTGGTTCTCATTTAGTACGAGATGTAGCAATCATGAAAGTACTCACCCATCTTAACTGCTTGTCTAAATTAGAAACAAATGCATTAAAACAATATATGAATAAACCTATTTTTAATCATAATAATATCCAAACAGGGTCTATCATTGGAGAGATACTAACATAATTATGGTTAGTTCATTATCATCACTTAAACAATTATTAATTTATGCTAAACATTGGCATCCTCAAATTTATTTAGCAACTTTTTATTCTGTTTTAAATAAACTTTTTGATATAGCACCTGAAATATTAATAGGTGTAGCAGTTGATTTAGTAGTTAACAAAGAAACTAGCTGGGTTGCACAGATAGGATTTGAAACTATAAACTCACAATTAATATTTCTTGCTGTAACTACTTTTTTCATATGGGTATTTGAATCATTATTTCAATATTTATATTCAATACGTTGGAGGAATATAGCACAAGAGATTGAGCATGCAATACGTTTAGATGGATATTCTCATGTTCAATCATTAGATGTAAATTGGCATGAAAATCAACGTACAGGAAATATTACAGCAATTTTAAATGATGATGTGAATCAATTAGAACGTTTTTTAAATGATGGAGCAAATGAAATTATTCAAATCATAATTTCTAGCGTATCTATTGGTTTCATATTTTTTTATATATCACCTTTACTAGGAGCGATTGCAATTTTACCAATACCTATTATATTATTAATTGCAATGTTTTTTCAGAAAAATTTATCACCACTATATAGGAATGTACGAGATTCTGCTGGGCAATTAAGTTCTGGTATATTTAATAATTTACTTGGGGTCCAAACAATTAAAAGCTTTATTCAAGAATTTCGAGAATCAGAAAGAATTAAAAAACTAAGCAAACATTATCAAACTCAAAACTTTAAAGCAATTATAATGAGTTCAGCATTTGTGCCAGTAGTTCGCATGGGAGTGCTAAGTGGTTTTCTAGGGACAATGGTTATTGGGAGCAAAATGGCTTTAACAGGTGAGTTAGAAATTGGAGCATTTAGCGTATTAGTATTTTTGACTCAACGATTTTTATGGCCATTTACAAATATAGCAATTATAATTGATGATTTTGAACGTGCAATGGCATCTACAAAAAGAATATTAGAAATATTAAATATAAAATCTGCAATTAATGACCCAACATCTCCAGTTATTAATTCAAACTATAAGGCTGATATTGATTTTCATAATATTAATTTTCATTATGAATCGCTAAATCCAGTATTTAATAATTTAAATTTTACTATTCAAGGTTCAAAATTTATTGGAATTGTTGGGCAAACTGGATCTGGTAAAACAACGCTAGCAAAATTATTATTAAGATTTTATGATCCAATATCAGGTACAGTTAAAATAAATAATATTGATATTAAAGATATATCTATTCAAGCATTACGTAAGAATATTGGTTTTGTTAGCCAAGATACATTCTTATTTGATGGAACAATTAGAGATAATATTGCTTATGATAATGGAAAGGCTTCATTGGATGATATAAAAATAGCTGCTAGAAAGAGTCAAGCACACGCATTCATTGATAATTTGCCTAATGGCTATGATACTTTAATTGGAGAAAGAGGACAAAAGTTATCAGGTGGACAAAAACAGCGACTGGCAATAGCTAGGGCAATATTAAAAGATCCTGATATTTTAATTTTTGATGAGGCTACTTCATCTGTTGACAATGAAACTGAACAATTAATTCAAATAGCATTAAATGATATTTCTCAAGATAGAACAACAATTGTAATTGCTCATAGATTATCTACAATTCGTAATGCAGATCGTATTATAGTATTATCTAATTCATCTATTATTGAACAAGGAAATCATGATGAATTACTCCAAAATGAAAATGGATACTATGCTTCCCTTTGGAATATTCAAACAGGTCAAAAATTAAATTAATTTATTATTATAATTATTAGTTAGTAGTAAATTTTATTGATAATTAAGGAAAATAATGAACAAAAAAAGTTGGTTAGTATATATGCCACAACGAACTATTATTTTATTTATTGTTTTAAATATTTTAGCAATGTGTACATATCCAGGCGGAATATTACATGATCATTCCACAACAGGCTATTCATTTTTTAATAATTTTTTAAGTGATTTAGGTCGATACATGACCTATGATGGTACTCAACAAAATTTTTATTCTAATTTATTATTTAATTCAAGCATGATGATAACAGGCTTCATTCTTTCATTATTTTTTATTCATATTAGAACTATATTTAATATTAAAGCTGGTTTATTATACTGGTTATCTATTATTGGAACCATTACAGGTATAGCTGGTGGATATAGTATGGTTGGTATCGCTTTAACACCTTCTGATTTATATTTAGATCAACATATTATATTTGCTCATTGGCTATTTCGATTTTTTCTTATATCAGCGATATGTTATAGTATTATTATTTTTAAAACGGATCTAATTGATAATAAATATGCAATTGGGTACTGTATCTTTACGATTTTAATTTTAGCATATATTATTATTTCTGAATTTGGGCCTTCACCGCGAGAAAATATGTCAGCATTAATTTTACAAGTTGTTGCACAAAAAATGATATTACTTTGTTTTCTTGCGGCTATTTACTTACAAACAAAAGGATTAGCATCAATACTTAATGATTAGCTTATGAGTGAACAAACCCGATCTATATTAGCAATATTATCTACAGATATCCCTGGGTATACCCAGAAAACTGAAGAAGATGAAAGTCAGGCATTTAGTCTCATTGCTAAACATCGTGATATAATTGCTAAACATGTTAGCACCTTGAATGGTTTTACTTTCAAAGAAATGGGAGATGGTACTTTCAATAAATTTGAAAGTGTAATTGATGCTGCACGATGTGCAATCAAAATACAAAACGAAGCGATAGAACGTGAACTTCCACTAAGAGTAGGACTACATTTAGGGGATGTGATGCAAGAAGGTGATGATATTTTAGGAATAGGTGTGAATATTGCTGATCGTATCCAAGGGTTAGCAAAACCAGGTACTATCTATATATCAGAGGATGTCTTTAGGCAAATTAAAAATCAGCCAGATTTAAATACTATTCAAATTGGTGAGCATGAACTTAAAGGTATCAAAGGGAAAATGACATTACATGAACTTATTTTTAATCGTGATGGAACAATTACAGAGCGGATTGAAGTTACTCATAAAATACAAGGGCATGATGAAGATGGAAATCAAGTAGAAAAAGAAGCCCCAAAAAATGAATTTTTAAAAACATTGACAATGTTTTACTTGGATAATAAAACAGATAATTCTGATTTAGATTGGCTGCAATATGGAATTCCCAATGCCTGTTATTATACACTTCAGCAAGAAAAAGTAATATTTATGTATGAACCATATTCAATGTCTGAAAATGATACAATAGATTGTTTAGAAATTATAGATAATTCTAAGAGTCTTAATATTCCAAATTCACTAAAGAAAAAAATAACTAATCAACAGAATAAAGATTATTGGATTTCAGGGAGCATATTAAATCATAACGATGGATATTGTATTACAACTGAATTATATGATGCAAAGTTAGGAAAATTATTACAAACAAGAGAATTTATTGCAGATAATTTATTTACTCTTATTGATAATATTGCACTACAGCTTCGTTATGATTTAGAGATCCCCACCTCACATATTGAATCAACAAATAATTTATCTATATCAGATATTTATACAAATAACATTAAAGCATTTGAATTATATACTAAGACTAAACTTGGAAAAGAAAAGGCATCAAAGGAGGAATTTTCAAAAGAAGTAGTACAATCAGTAAGAAATTCTATAGAAGACATTTTGAAGTATGATAAGGAGTTCCCAGTAATTTATATGGATCTTGCTCACATATGTTTGTTACTAGGTCATGATGATAAAAGAAATGAATACTTCCAAAAGACTATGACATTATTATATAAATGTCCAGAGCCCTTACAATATGAAATTAAAGGTGATTATTTCAGATTTGTCGAGAAAAATCCAGAAAAAACAATAAAACTATATGAACTTTGGGCCAAGCTACAGCCCTATAATATTAAGGCACATAGAGAATTAGCAAGCGCTTATCACGAAATACGCGATTTGGATAAATATCTTGAACAATTATTCATTGTTTTTAATATGACTCCTACTGATTTTTTTGTTTTATCCAATATTGTTGATATGTATATAATAAAAAATAATTTTAAAGATGCTAAAAAATTATTAGAAGATTATGGAGCAAAGTATCCTGAAAATTATAGATCTTATTCTAAATTAGGTGCATTATATGAATCAATGGGTGAATTTAAAAAAGCCAAAGAACAGTATGAGATTGTTTCGTTAATAGAGCCAAATAGCAATGACCTTACATTGGCTAAGATAGAAGCTAAATTTGGAGAATTTGATTTAGCAGTTAATAAATTAACTAATTTGTATAACCATCCAAATAAAACAGATGAACAAAAATATCATATTTTAAGAGCATTATCAGATATCTATTATAAAATTGGTAAAGTTAAAAAATCAATAGATTCTTCAGAGGAAGCATATAAATTAGAACCAACATGACCACTAACAGCTATGAATGATGCAGTTGCATTAGCAAGGATATATATTCAAATTGGAGATGATAAATCTGCTGATAAAGTTTTAGATAGAGTAAAAAAGATAGCTCCTACAGAAGATAAATCTCTCATAGGTTCATTTCTTAATACATTCAAAGGAGAGTTATATCTTGAAAGAAATGATTTTGAAAAAGTTGAAGAAATTATTTTAGAAATTGAGACAATAATTCAGGAAATGGGCTTAAAAATGATTGAGGCAAAAAAAGAAAGAATCTTAGCGGAGCTCAATGAGAAGAAGGGTGACTGGGGGAACGCATTAGAGCATTATTATGCCAGTATAGATGCACCGCCTGATTGAGGCTGAGAACCAGATACAAATATTACAGGCATCGGTCGATGCCATAGAAAATTAAAAGAATATGATAAATCAGTAGAGAGTTTACTGGGTATGTTAAAACTAGACCCATATCATCCAAAGGCCCATCATGAATTAGCGCTATCCTATAATGCAATGAAAAATAATGAAAAGGCAATAGAACATATACAAATAGCTGTTAATATTTGGAAAGATGCAGATAAAGAATTTAGTATTGCACAAGATGCTAAAAGTAAATTAAAAAAATGGACTAAGTAACTTATTATGCTTAAACAAATTCAAAACCTAACCATTGGCATTGAAGAAGAGTATCAACTAATTGATCCTAAAACACGTGAGTTAACTTCATATATAAGTGAAATTTTAGAGCAAGGATCATTAGTATTTAAAGATGAGGTTAAGCCAGAACTTTTACAATCACAAATTGAAATTGGTAGTCAAGTTTGTAATAATATTGATGAGCTTAAAAGTGATTTAATTAGATTGCGAAAACTAGTTAATGGGTATGCTGGGAAACAAAATTTATCAATTATTGCTGCAGGGACTCATCCATTCTCTCACTGGAAAGACCAAGTAGTTACAGATAAAGACAGGTACCATGGTTTTATGGATTCTACACAATATGTTGGTAAACGAATGCTAATTTTTGGGATGCATGTTCACATTGGAATTAAAGATTTAGACTTGCGTATTGATATTATGAATCAGATGCGATATTTTATGCCACATATTTTAGCTCTATCTACTTCTTCTCCATTTTGGCAAGGTAATAATACAGGATTTAAATCATTTCGAAGCATTATATTTGAAGATTTACCACGAACAGGTATTCCAGAAATATTTGATTCCTACCAAGATTATAAAGACTATACAAAAACATTAATCAAATGTAATAGTATTAGCGACCCTACAAAAATTTGGTGGGATATTAGGCCCCATCCTATTTATCCAACATTAGAATTTAGAATCTGTGATTGTTGTACGCGCCTTTCTGATGCTATTGGAATTGCAGCTTTAATTCAGGGACTTGTTGCAAAATTAATTGTTCTTAGAAATTCAAATCAAACATGGAGAAATTATAGAGGCTCATTTATTCATGAGAATAAATGGAGAGCAACACAAAGCGGAATTAATGCCAACTTATTAGATTTAGGCCGGAACAGAGAAGTCCCATATAAAAAACTAATGTATGAAATGCTTGAATTTGTTGATGATGTGATTGATGATCTAGGGAGCAAAGAACATCTTGGTATAATTAAAGATGTTATCGAAAATGGATCAAGCGCTGATAGACAACTTAAAATATTTAATGAAACAAATGATTTGAAATTAGTAGTTGATCATTTAATTCAAGAAACTGCACAAGATTGTATTTAATATGTTAATTACAGTTATTAAAAATAAAAATATAGAAGATTTCAAATCATGGGGAATTTGGACCTGTGAGCCTAGTAAATTTGACTGGGAATATGATCAGGAAGAACATTGTTTTATTATAGAGGGGCATGTTACAGTTGAAGGGTCTGAAAATACCGTAAAAATTTCAAAAGGTGATTATGTTATTTTTCCAAAAGGGCTAAAATGTATATGGACTATACATGAATCAATAAAAAAACATTATTCCTTCAAATAATAATATTAATTATCAATAATCCAATCAACTATTATAATAATATCTAGCACATCTATCATTCCATCTTGATTAGTATCTGCTAATTCATCATAATTATTTGATAAAATCAAATTAATCATAATTACTATATCTAAAATATTAATCTCACCATCAGTATTTGAATCACCAAGCTGAAATTCAGGACAATTTTCTATATTTTGCCATCCAACATATTCTTCAATACATTCAGGATATTCTGGACATAACTCATTATCATTAATATAAGAATAATCACCATCAATCCAATCCCCGGACCAGATTAGATTATTTAAATTACAAATACTCTCTGGGATTTCTCCTGTTAAGTTGTTATAGCTAAACCATAATCTATCTAAGTTTACTAAATTCCCAATACTCTCTGGTATTGTCCCTTCTAATTGATTAACTCCAGCATTGAGTGAAACTAAATTAATCAAATTTCCAATTGTTTCTGGAATTTCACCACTAAGTTGATTATTAAAAATACTTAGCATTGTTAATTCAGTTAAATTGCCTATTGAAGATGGTAATGATCCAGTAAATTGATTTTCTGTAATATAGAATTCTTGCAATTGTGTTAAATTGCCGATAGCTTCAGGGATTTCTCCATAAAAATAATTAAACCCAAAATTTAAATAAGTTAAATTAATTAAATTTCCTATGCTTTCTGGGATTTCATAAGTGAGCTGATTTTTAAGTAAATTCAAATGTGTTAAGTTTGTAAGATTACCTATATTTTCTGGGATTTCACCATAAAGTTGATTCCAACTTAAATCTAAATACGTCAAATTTAGTAAATCACTGATACAATCAGGAATCTCTCCTGATACATAACTTGTTTCACCCCACATTACAGATAAATCTAGAATCTCTAAATTATTTAAAGCACATACAGTCTCTGGAATCTCATCATATATATTATCTGAATTTTGCAATATAGTTGTATTTTCAATGGAATAACATAATCCCCAGATTTCAACTTCACCAGCAGGACAATCCTGAGTATAAATAATATTAAGAAAGAATATTATAGTAAATAGAATGTACATATCATTCTAGGAACTTTTCATTGATTGCTAGAACAATATAAATAGTAGGGCCAATACCAGCATAGATCCATCCTGACAATGGGATCCAATTTAGTGGTAAAAAAGAAGCTAGTATGACTGATAATAATCCATAGAATGACATAATCATATAAACTAGCATATATTCTTTTGTAGTATTGATTTCAGTATTATTTAATTCTAATATATCTCGATGATTATATGCATGCTTGTAAAGCATTGTTATAATTGCCCATATCATAAACACTCCACTACCATAAACAAGCATAATAGTACGCATATTAGTAAAGGTAAATATTTCTCCATTAAAGCTAAAATCAATATTCATATTAAATAAACCATTTACAAACAATTCCCCAACCAATACGGTTGCTAAAAATTTTAGTGGATAGATATAAAATAGAATTAAGAAAATTAAAATTGAATTTAAAAATATAGTTTGAAAGTCTTCTAGTCCATATCGGCGGTGAAAAAGATAATGAGCATACCATATCATAAATAAAAAAGTAAAAGTGATTACAAACCCAGAAAAAGTCCACATTACATTAACAAAATCTTGAAAACTTTGAGGAACTTCTCTTGATACAATCAATAAAGTTACAGCAATGGCGAATACACCATCTACTAGTGATTCTAATCGAGATACTTCTCCACCTCTCCAATTAAAATTTTTCTCACCTAAAAGTGATTCTTTAGAAATATATTTTCTAAACATAATTATTTTATTTTTTCCTTCAAATTTTGGATTGTTTTTTCTTGAGCAACTACAAATTGTTCAAAAAACTTCACAGCTTCTTTTCTGAAATCTTCAGGCATATCACTTCTTTTTTCTGCCAATTCATGCTCTTTTTTCATTATTTCTAAATTTTTAATGCTATTATTTAATTGTCGAGTCAATTCATTTTTTTTATTTCGTCGTAGGGATATTGCTTGCTGAAAACTACGAATTAAATAATAAATCAAAGGTAAAGAGAAAATTCCAGTTCCAGCCATTATTTTATAAGTAAAATCTATATCATCTAAAGAACGCATCACTCCAAGTGAAGAGACTGCCATCGCAATAAATGAAAGCATTAAGATTCGATCATTTACTTTTTCTGTTTCTTGTTGTAAAATATCTTCATCATGTGTATGACTTGGGGTTGATAAATTGCTAATTGCATATTTCACTTCATTTAAACAGTTATGAGTCATTTTTATATATTTTCGTCCAGTATCTCTAAGTTCTTGTGTATATTTTTTAGTTCCTATTTGATCTAATACAGTAAATGGAAGTTTACAATATTTTATTGCATCTGCATGAAGTTCAAGGAAATTAAGATCCATTATTTCTATAGTCTTTTTTAATTCTTTCCAATAATATGAGTTACGATTATCATCTATAATATTTTTACGTACATCTAATCCTTTTTTAGAAATTGTATTTAACAAATTATATGAGCATAGACTACTTACGTAACTGGATCGAGCATACATTGTGTTATATAGAAAATTATGTTCAAATAAATCTTCATAATAATCTTTATTTTT
>Ga0187827_10005613_pt1 | contig 14776 bp, 12 predicted proteins | sample ETNtaG_39_FD_167969 | JGI IMG/M metagenome (GOLD analysis project Ga0187827, IMG submission 167969) | Marine microbial and viral communities from oxygen minimum zone, Eastern Pacific Ocean - ETNP2014_SV_150_PacBio MetaG (Illumina Assembly) | ecosystem: Environmental > Aquatic > Marine > Hypoxic...
TGAGCACCTTGGCTATGCGCCGACAGATGCATTACGATAATAAGGCTAAATCACTAACCCAGATGAGCTAATGTGTCTCTTAAATCAGGGCTAGCTTTGTCCAGGATGGTTTGACGACGTACAGCCTATATCTTCTCTACTCATCAATAGAGACTAAAAAGAAGCCTCACGGCCCGTAGTTTCCAGGCTAAACAGATCACGTAGAATTCCGCGCCACTGGACATATTGCTCATCCATAGTGCCAGTTAAGCCATGCACCCGGCCATTTAGCTCGAGAATTGCCGGTGCCAATTCCCGATTGAAGCCAACCGCCAGAGCATTAAATTCCTGCTCATAGATCTTGCTCCACTTGTAACGGTTGTAGCTTTGGGTCAGGGACAGGAAATTACCCGAGCCACCGTAGTCATCACTGGTATTATCTGCCAGCGCACCGATCTGGATTTCCTGCAGCTCTTCATAGGAATACAGCCGCCAGAGATCATAAATCGATTTCATCTCCTCGTGCAGAGCAGAGTAATAGCCGTCCACTGTATCAATAAACAGGTGATGACGAAAGCGCATTTCAGCCACGCGGCTCAACATGGGATCGTTGCTGGCAGCCAGGCGCGACACACTTAGTGTCCCATCTGGTTCCTGCTGCAGAAAGTCGGTGAAGGTCTCTGGCGACAAATCACTGGCATACGACATCTGTGATACGCGCGAAATATTAACCAGCCCTTCTGCAGTTAGCCCGGCCCGCACCATCAGCAGATCATTGGCAATTTGTTCATAGATATCCTGAAACGGATCGGCGGAATTTGGGGCAATGAGATTATTGTGTGTAGAGAGGATGAACTCTGGATAATCCTGATCACCTGCTGTGTCCGAATAGACCTTGTTTAGCCACTCATGCCCGGTACTGTCGGTGGCGCGAATCTGCAGATTCAGTGTGATGCCGTCCGAGTTGATCAGCGTGCCATGTATCAGCAAATCTACCGATGGATCTTCCCGGGGCAACACTCTTACCGCTCCCCATTGATTCGACTCCACCAGCGTGTTGCGCAATACATAGGGCATATACTGGGCTTCGTTTTGCACAATCTCTTCAAAAATCCAGTCGCCAATCTGAGAATCATCGCTGTTTACCGGGTTTGCATCGAATATCACCACACCAATCTCGAGCAACAGGTTCTCCACCGGCACATCGGGCGATTCAACCAGGGTAACCTCGCCAACCGGTTCGGCCGGTGGCAGTTGGATGCGAACCGAGGTCTGCGAACAACTTGATAACAGCAACAGACATAGCGCGGGGATGCACACCCGGCAAACTGCATTGGCTGAATTTTTTGTTGAAGAGATTTTCATTATCAGGATTGGGTCTGTCTGCACACAATCCCCCTGCTGAGAGTTTGCTCACAATTGAACTCGTCAGGCGGCGCATCGTAGCGCTGGAAAACCTGAATCAAATTAAATGGCGTTGAGTTTCCGCTTGAAATACTGGTAACCAGGTTGAGTGATTGATTGTTTGAGGAAACAGTGAAGCGATGAAGAATAGTCACACTGTCCGTCAGGGAAATCTGAAATACTAATTGTCGCTGCTCCCAACCACATATCTCTGTTCCATGCTTGCTGGAAAAGCTTTCCATAATCTCTTCCCCGAGCCCACAGATTAGAGCCGCATCGCCCTCTCGTTCGATACGTACCTCATTATTATTTTGCGTTATCGTTATAGTGGACTGGCGAGAGATGAATTCAGCCAGGCGGGCAAGATCAACAACATTTGATCTGCCGCGTCGGCCACTCCTAAGGTTGCCCGATGATCGCCCACCAGAGGATTGACGCGACAGCAGCTCGGCTTCCCGTTGTATCTGCTGTATGGTCCGGTTGAGCTCGGTCTCCCAGTCGTCGCTACGGCGAAAGTCCTTCTCCCAGGACCCGGAAAAATTGGGCCTGATGGGCTTATCGAGATCGAGCACGGGCAAGTCGGCTGCCAGTAGTGAGGCAGACCAGACCAGTGTCACTAGCAAAAATAGCAAGGCGTGGGTGATAAATAACAAGGGGCCAGTGACAAATGATACGCATTCCCTTTTGGTAATGATTCTCATTTGTCACCGACCCCTGATCTGGTCCCTGGATCTGCTACTGATTATTAGGCCAGGGCATTTTCAAACAATACCAGCAACCGCGCCCAGGCGCGCTCGGCCTGCGGCTCGTTATATACAGCCGAGTCTGGCGGGCACCAACCGTGCATGGCACCTTCGTAGACCTCAATCTCGGCCGGCAGTCCGGCTGCATCATAGGTATCGCGCAGAACATTCTTCGCCTCTGGCGTACGCTCATCATCATTGGCTGCGACACAGTGCAGAGCGTGTGCCGTCGTGTCCGCGATGAGCAGATGGGGGCTATTGTCCGCATCGGTTACCAGTCCGCCACCGTGGAAGGTGGCTCCCGCGCCGATTCGATCGGGTACTGCCGCTGTGGTGCGAACCACCATAGGGCCACCCATGCAGTAACCGGTGGTACCTATTTTACGATTTGTATCAACCGCCGATTGCTGGTCCAGAAAGCTAACAAAGGCCCTGGCATCGGTGAAATGGGTGTCAGCATTTAGCGCACCAGCCATGGGTAATACCCGGGACCGCACGTCAGGATCACTGAACACATCTCCCACCTCGACTACCGGTGACCTTGCGCTGCGATAGAATGGATTGACTACCAGGACAGAGTAACCTGACTCGGCCAGGCGTTTGCCCATGGCTCTGAAGGCCGGGCGCAGTCCCAGAATGTCTGGCCAGACAATTACCGCCGCGTGCGAACCAGTGGACGGGTAGACAAAATAACAGTCCGCCGTACCATCTGGAGTTGTTACTTCCACATCTGTTTCGGTTACTGACTGGGCATTGGCAACTGGTGGTAACATCATTGCCACACCCACCGCGGCAGATAACTTACCAAATTTACGCCGTGTCATTTCCTTACGCAGGTATTCTTCATTTTCTCTTATCGTATTGTCATCACACATGCTTCGCTCCTCGCTGGCCCTCCCCGGGCGATATTTCTGATTTACTCCGATCTAAGACTATAGGAATCAGAGGTTTTGGTGTTACTTATTTGCGATAAATGGACGTTTAACAGGATTTCCGTCGCTTACCATCCAACTGCCTGCCCATCCTTGCGGTGGTCAGAGCCGGCCCGGTAAATACCATTGACCGGGTGATCCTCATCGATACTCTCCTGGCTGAAAACCGGTTCGGGTAATCCGGGATCCCGGGTAAACAGGATTCCCTGGTAGCCCCCTACCCGGCCACCGGTTACGCCGTTCACTCTGTGGCCTCTGGCCTGCAGGGCCCGCCCAACAAGATTGTAAAGATTAGACTCCAGTGCCAGAACGTTCGAGTTCTGCGAATGGGTGAATCTTGCTGCATCGGTAGTCATCTGGACGTTCATGCCATGGTCGATAACATTCACCATATGCTGCACGTGGGTTTCCGGTTGCACACTGCCACCCATATTGCCGAAGGTCATCAGGGGTTCTCCGTCCTGCATGACAAAGCCGGCGATGATGGAATGAAAGGGACGCTTACGCGGCGCCACGATATTCGGATGGTCCGTATCGAGAGAGAAAGCCGTGCCACGGTTGTGCAACATGAATCCGTAGGGAGCGACCGTTGCACCACTACCATAGACTGAAAAAATACTGTGGACGAACGAGACCATATTGCCCCAGCGATCGGCCGTGGTCAGATAAATGGTGCCACCGTCCAGGCCACCTTTAACCGAAGGCTCGGCAGCAGAATTCATGCTGATTCTGTCACACAGCGAATGGGCGTAGGACTTGGATAACAGCTGCTCGAGCGGCACCCTGGCAAATTTGGGATCGGCGTTATAGGCCTGCAAATCAGAGTAAGCCAGCTTCTTTGCTTCCACCATCAAGTGCCAGTAGTCCGGATTGGATGGGCCCAGTGCTGCCAGATTTACGCCGTGCACAGGTGCGCAGACTTCGAGTATGTTGAGCATCTCCAGTGCCGCAAAGCCCTGCCCCGGGGGTGGCAACTGGAACACATCGTAACCGTGATAGTTGGTGGAGATAGGCTCGACCCATTCGGATTCGAATTCAGCCAGATCGGCCTTCGTCATCACGCCGCCTTCACCCTGAATCTTGGCGACGATAGCATCCGCTATGGCCCCTTCATAGAAGGCCTTTTTGCCCTGCTTCTGGATCATGCGCAGGGCAACGGCGAGATCGGGATTGCGGATGATACTGTAAAGATCGGGCACCTCCCCATTATTGAGGAATGCACGGTTGGAATCGGCGTCCGCACGCAGTTTCTCCCGCACGTTGACAATGTCGTTGTGGCGCCGCTCGGATTGTCCCCAACCCTCTTCGGCCAGTTGTGCAGCACGGTCAAAGGTCTGCTCGAATCCCATAGTGCCAAATCGATTAAGCAGAGCATCGTAGCCGGAAATTGCACCGGGTACAGTGGCTGCATTAACGCCTCTGTTTGGAACTCGCTCTACTCCAAGTTCCTGGGTAAAGAATTCTGGCGTCCAACCCATAGGAGCCCAACCAGCCGAATTAAGTGCGTAGAGCTTTTTCTCTGCAGCCACCCATACCAACGCGAACAGATCGCCACCGATTCCCGTATCATTCTGTGAGGTGACATCGAGCACTGCCGCTGCGGCGACGGCCGCATCCATCGCGTTACCGCCCTGCCGCATTATCTCCAGACCGGCCTCGGCTGCCAGGGGATCACTGGTTGCCACGATGCCATGCCGGGCAATCACCTCGGAACGACCCTGTTGCAGCCAGCCCTGGGCCCGCGACCCAGGCACAGCGGCTATAGTCGCCGAAGGATTGGGGGTCTCGGCACTGGGAATTCCGAACGCATTGGGAGACTGTCCCTGCGCTGTACCGGCAAAAATCAGAGCCATTGCACACAAGATACTGAGGGGGCGCTGCGAGAAGACTCCTGAATAATTAACTCGGCGGGTTTGCATTACGATTCTCCTGTCATTTTTATTAATGAATCCCTGGGGAAACAGGGACCAAAGCACTATTTCTTGCGCCAATGCACAATGGGACCAGTGGGCGTACTATTAAAGCTCAAGCCCCCATTAATTAAATTAAAAAGTAGCAATTGGATTGAGCGGTGAGCCCGTGCCTCCCTCCACCGGAATCGGCGCGGCGGTGAGCAAAAACTCCCAACGCTGCTGGCGTGCGGCTTCGGCTGATAACGCCTCCAGATCCAGATTATCAAACAGGCGCACACCCATTGCCACCAGAGTCAGTTGATGGATGGGTAATCCAGTACCACCCTCAACCCCTGATGGAATCACATCGTTGGCATAGTCACCACCGACCATGGCGACATCTCTAGCCTTCAACCAGGGTGCAACGGAAGCATGCAAACCAGCCGAACCCTGGCCTGCACCTTCGGGTGTAGCCCAACGCCCTGTGCGCACGAAAATTATGTCACCGGACTGCACTGTGACGCCTGCCCTCTCCTCCCAGGCTTCCAGGTCCTCCACATAGATTGGCGTACCCGGCGCAAGATAGTCCACACCCTTGAGCCGTGCGATATCCAAAAGTATACCGCGGGTCATGATGCCCTCTTTCACATCGGTAATTGCGAGTTTCTGGCAGCCCTCTTCATCGACATCGCCTCTGGAAAAATCATTGTACATTTTTTCATTGTGGGACATATGGCACAGTGAATCCATGTGACTGTGTATGCCACCATGGTATGAAAACGAAATGCGATCCATTACAAACGCACCCTGGCCGTTTACACCGGACATGGCATGATCGAATGGCGGATTGGGATTTTCACTTGCTGCCTTGCTGTAATTGTGGGCAAGTGAAACTGAGACGCCACTCTGTACCAGAGCAGCCGCCTGCATTCTCTTTTGCGGCGTGATGAGATTGAGTGCACCGAGTTCGTCATCTGGCCCCCAGCGTCCCCAATTGGATAATTCAGTCATCCAGGCCGCAACCATCTCCGCAGTTACGTTGTGATTGGTCTGGGCGAGCGTGTTCACGCCGGCCCCGGCGGCTATGATTAAAGCCCAGTTTCGTAAAGTCCTGACTCTTCTTCTTAACAGTCTCAACATTTTGCTCACCCTGCCCGGATCAAAGGATAAACAGAATAAACGGTCACTTTGCAGATGTCTAATATCGGTGTTAGCTATGCGGGGCTAGACTCACGCATGAAGAGTGTTTATGCTGGCTTTCCCCTTTTCCAGTACTGGATTGTCAATACGCTGGGGGAATACTGAGGCGCATAACATGAAGATAAAAATTGCTATTTCCATTGCCGCACTATTGGGCAGCCTCGGCAGCCTCGCTCAGGTGGATAACTACACGCCTGTCACCAAAGACATGCTACACGATCCTGATCCCGGCGAGTGGCTGAACTGGCGCGGGAGCGACAGTAGCTGGGGCTACAGTGCGCTTGACCAGATTACGACTGACAACGTGGGGCAATTACAACTGGTCTGGTCATGGGCCCTGGATGAAACCGGTGCCATACAGGCTGCACCCCTGATTCACGATGGCATTATGTTTATCCCAGTTCCACGGGGAGTAATCCAGGCTATGGATGCAGCCACCGGAGACTTAATCTGGGAATATCGACCCGGTATCACAGCGGCGATAGACGGCTCGACCGACAGGGCATTAAGAGTAGATGATCTCGGCAGCGCCGCCATGTCACAGACAGCATTCGCTGGAGTCGGCCGTGGCGTACAGAAGAACATCGCAATCTTTGGCAACATGGTTTATGCGGCAACAGAAAATGCCAGTATCGTCGCTGTCGATGCCAGCACTGGACTATTGGTGTGGGAAACACCAGTGGCCGACCCGGCCATGGGCTACCATTATACTGCCGGCCCGATTATTGCCAACGGCGTACTCGTAACCGGTATTACCGGGTGCCAGCGTTATAAAGAGGATGTGTGCTTTATAACAGGCCATGACCCGCTTACCGGTGAGGAATTATGGCGCACCGACACAGTTGCCCGACCCGATGCGCCCGGTGGCGATACCTGGGGCGATTTACCCCTGCAATTCCGCGCGGGTTCCGATGCGTGGATGGCCGGCAGCTATGATCCGGACACCAATCTGGTTTATTGGGGAACGGCCCAGGCGAAGCCCTGGGCCAGAGCCGTGCGTGGTACGGATGGCGCCGCCCTCTATACCAATTCCACCCTGGCGTTGAATCCTGATACGGGAGAAATGGTCTGGTACTACCAGCATCTTCCTGGTGAAACCCATGACATGGATGAAACCTTCGAGAGTATTCTGATCGATATCGACGGGCGCAAATCGCTCTTTAAAATGGGCAAACTCGCTATTCTCTGGCAATTGGACAGAACCACCGGTGAAATCATCAACGCCACGGATGTGGGTTATCAGACTATTGTCAGACTGGACCCGGTAACTCATGAAGTGACTTATCGCGATGGCCTTATCCCACGCATTGGCGAGGAGGTGGATATGTGTCCCAGCACGTCTGGCTTCAAGAGCTGGCGCTCGATGGCTTATCACCCCCAAACCAGTGCCCTGTATATACCCATCACGCTCAATTGCGAGTTGGCAACCTTTGGACCGACTGAGCGCGTATTGGGTGGTGGTGGCGCCGGGCCGGTACGGCGAATAAATTATCACCATCCGGCTTCTGACGGCAATCTGGGTGAACTACTGGTACTGAATGTGCCCGGCGGCGACGTTAAATGGCGTTATCGCTTCCGTGCTCCATTCAATACAGCAGCACTGACCACCGCTGGTGGTCTGGTGTTTATCGGCGACTGGGACCGGACCGCCCATGCCTTCGATGCAGAGACTGGGGAAAAGCTGTGGCAGGCGCGCCTGACCACATCACTACAGGGATTTCCGATCAGTTACATGATCGATGGCAAGCAGTACATCGCCATGCCGGTCGGCACAGGCGGTGCCAGCTGGTCTTCACAATTGCCGAGAGAACTCGCCCCCGAACTGCGTCGCCCGAGAAACGGTAATTCCATTCACGTATTTGCGCTGCCAGAATGATGAATCATCAAGGCAATTTGTTAGCGCTGTTTAGTGTCTCGAGAATTTCATTCGCCGTGCTGGCAGCGGCATTTACCCTGTTGAACATTTATGGGCCCAGCTACGCCCAGCCAGCCCCCGGCCTCTGGGATGGTCTGTACACTGAAGAACAGGCCAGCCGCGGCCAGACTGTCTACCGGGCTTCCTGCACCTCCTGTCATTCCGAAGATCTGCGTGGCAATAGTAATGCACCGAGCCTGATCGGCATGAGCTTCATGTTTCTTTGGGAAACAAGGCCACTTGGCACCTTGTTTGAAAAAATTCAGGCGGAGATGCCAACCGAAAATCCCGGTAGTCTCTCGGAGCAGAGTTATCTTGATGTACTGAGTTACATCATGCAGGTAAATAGTTTCCCCGCGGGAATCGCTGAGCTGGTTGCCGACATGGACAAGCTAAATCAGGTTGTAATTACTCCTAAACCGGCGCAATAACAATTGTAAAAATTAACAAACTTGAATAAAAAACAAGTTTGAAGAAAGCTGCCAGAATTTCTCCAGCCTCGAACCAGAAGCGCCAAGGACTGATGAATCGGCCCAAAACCGAGGACAAAAATAATGACAGACTCTCTCGATAGCGAAGTCTCGGATAGTAGCCCTGGTGAAGCCAGCTCTCCAACTTCGGCTGCACATGAGGCCTACAAGAGTAAAACCTACCGTTACCTTGTATTGGGCATCCTCACCATTGTCTATGTCTCGAATTTTGTTGACCGACAGGTTATCAATATTCTTGCTGAGTACATTATTTCCGACCTTGACCTCAGCGATGGCCAGTTTGGCATGCTGTCCGGATTTGCCTTTGCACTCATCTATGTCAGCGTCGGCATTCCGATTGCACGCTGGGCCGATGTTGGCAACCGGCGCAATATTGTAGCCCTGTCGGTGGCGGTGTGGAGCATCATGACGGCACTTTGCGGCGCCGCGCAAAACTTCACCCAATTATTTCTGGCAAGGTTTGGGGTAGGCATAGGCGAGGCCGGTGGCAGCCCACCGTCCCACTCCATCGTTTCTGACATCTTCCCGCCTGAAAGGCGAGCTACGGCGCTCTCGATCTATTCATTGGGAGTTTATGGCGGCATCCTCGTCGGCACGGTCGGTGGTGCCTACCTGGTGCAGTGGTTTAGCTGGCGCGTAGCCTTTGTTGTGGTTGGACTGCCCGGCATCATTCTTAGCCTCCTTGTTAGATTCATCATCAAGGAGCCACCAAGAGGCCTGGCCGAAGCCAGACAAGATGTGACTCCACCCTCTTTTGGTGGTGTCCTGGGATTACTCTGGGCGCGCAAATCATTCAGACATCTTTCCTTTGCCTGTGCACTACATGCCTTCGTTACTTATGGCATGGGAAATTTCATGCCGTTGTTCCTGGGGCGGGTACACAATATGCCAATCCTCGATATCGGCTGGTATTACGGTCTGGTGGCAGGCATAGGTGGACTCGCGGGCACCCTGGTTGGCGGTTGGCTGTCGGATCGCATGTCTAACAAGACCGGGGATAAGCGCTGGTACATCTGGGTGCCCTTCATATCAACAGTCGCCGCTATTCCATTTGCACTCAACACATTCCTGATAATGGGATCCGGCATGGCCGCCACCTTTTCCTGGTTCATTCCAGTATTTTTTGGTGGTCTCTATCTTGCCCCCTGTATCGCCATGACACACGGCCTGGTCGGGTTACGGATGCGGGCCATGGGTTCTGCCGTGCTGTTCTTTGTACTCAACCTCATCGGCCTCGGCCTCGGCCCCTGGCTCACTGGCATAATGAGTGATTTACTCACTCTCCAGTTCGGCGATTTCGCTCTGCGTTATGCCATGTCAGTTACCGTGATGGTGAATGTCTGGTGTGCATTTCACTATTACAAGGCTTCAAAAACTATCCGGGAGGATTTGAGCAGAGCACCAGAATGAAAAAGATTAACCAGCCATGACAGCATCAGTCAGCTACGCCAGCGGCCCCTCCGACAAACCCCTGTTGGGCATGCCCATTGCCGAACTCTTCGACAATATTGTCGGTGAATACGGTGACCGGGAAGCGGTTGTCTCACTGCATCAGGGTGAGCGCCTGACGTATCGGCAATTGGCAGAAAGGGTAGACACCCTGGCCCGGGCTTTCATGACTGCAGGTTTTACCAAGGGCGACCGGGTAGGTATATGGTCGCCGAATAACCTGGAGTGGCTGGTCACTCAATACGCCACCGCGAAAGCGGGCATCATTCTGGTGACCATCAATCCGGCCTACCGGGTCCATGAACTGGCCTACGTGCTGGAACAGTCGGGCTGCAGGGGGCTGGTGTTGCAGAACCAGTTCAAGACATCCGACTACGAGGCCATGATCTGCGAGCTTTGCCCACAACTGGCCGGCGGCGATGCTGGCAAGCTGGACTCGGACAAGTTTCCCAGGCTGCGTACGATCATCTCGATGACTGCATCGGCAGTATCGGGCATATATAACTGGGATGAATTTCTCATCCTGGCTGATTCGACCAGCACCGAAGAGTTGGCGCTGCGCCAGTCCGTGCTGGACATGGACGAGGCGATCAATATTCAGTACACCAGCGGTACTACCGGTTTTCCCAAGGGTGCGACGCTAAGCCATCACAATATTCTCAACAATGGCTACTTCGTCACCTCAACCATGAACTTTACCGAGCAGGACAGGTTGGTGGTGCCGGTTCCCCTCTATCACTGCTTCGGCATGGTGATGGGAAATCTCGGCTGCCTCACTCATGGCGCCTGCGCTATCTATCCCAGCGAGGGCTTCGAACCCGAGGCAGTGCTGAAGGCAGTGCAGCAGGAAAAGGCTACCGCCCTGTATGGCGTACCGACGATGTTTATCGCCGAACTGGCACTGCCGACCTTTGCTGATTACGACCTCGCCTCGTTGCGTACCGGCATCATGGCTGGCGCGCCCTGCCCGGTGGAAACGATGAAGCAGGTAAACGATTTAATGCACATGACAGAGGTGGAAATTGCCTACGGCATGACCGAAACCAGCCCGGTCAGTTTTCAGACTCGCGTCGACTCACCGCTGGATAAACGGGTGAGCACCGTAGGGCAGGTGCACCCTCACGTGGAAGTAAAAATTATCGATGCAGGTACTGGCAAGATTTGCCAGGTGGGCGAAATGGGCGAGCTCTGTACCCGGGGTTATTCTGTGATGCTGGGCTACTGGGAGAACGCCGATGCGACTTCGGCTGCCATCGATAGCAGTGGCTGGATGCACACCGGTGACACCGCCGTCATGGACGCAGAGGGATATGTTAATATCGTCGGGCGCATCAAGGACATGATCGTGCGTGGTGGTGAGAACGTGTACCCACGGGAGATCGAAGAATTCCTGATGACCCATGATGGCATTGAGGCGGTGCAGGTGACCGGCGTGCCCGATCCCAAATTTGGTGAAGAGATCATCGCCTGGATAAGCCTGAAGGATGGTGCCAAGTTAACGGAGGATGATGTCAAACAATTCTGCCAGGGCAAGATCGCGCACTACAAGGTGCCACGCTATGTACGCCTCAGTGAAGACTTCCCCATGACCGTTACCGGTAAGGTACAGAAATTCAAGATGCGGGAAATCAGCATTAAGGAACTTGGCCTGGAAGAACTGCAAACTGCCTGAGCAATGTATAATCACAACCAGATGTCTTGTACGTGAATAAAGGATTCAACTTATGATCTATCCACACGGCCATGTCGAAGAAATAGCGGAAGATGTGTTCATGGTGCGCGGGAGCAGCAAGGGTATGTTGTAAGCGGTCAGTAGTTTAGTGAGATATCGTTGACGTTGTTGGATAGCTTGAGATCTTGTAACCGCGGCATCAGATCGATTCCAGCCCCGCGGTCATTGCTGGGTATATTGCTGGATTTCAGACAACGTTTCCGCGGAAACGTTTTCCAGAAATACCGAGTGAAGCTATAATGGGCCGGTCTGGCTCCCTGAATGACCAAACTGTCTTAATTGAAACCAAATACTTAAGGGATATATTTTATGGACTGGCTGACTCAACTATTGGACCCCGGGATATTAGCTGTTCTAATTCCGCTCGTAGCTATCATTGGGTATTTTGTTCTTAAGGGTGCGAGAGCCTATTTTCGACATGCGGAGCGAATGGAAAAGATCCGCAATGGTATAGATCCAGATGCTTACGATGATGAATAGTTTTAAGCCGGCATTACATTGTTCTCTCGTCTTTCTTTGCTCGATTTTTTCTGCTTCGGTGTGGTCAGCTTGTCAGGATTCTGGAGTACAGCTACAGATATTGGGATCGGGGGGCCCCGGACCATCAAACGGCCGGGCATCGTCCGGTTACCTGTTATGGATTGATGGTGAGAGCCGCATTATGGTGGATGCAGGCAGTGGCACCAAGGATCAATTTCATCGGGCTAATGCCAATCTTGACACGATTGATTTAATCGCATTGAGCCATCTACATCCCGACCATTCAGCAGAGTTACCTGCGATCTTGTGGACGGCCGGTGGCAGTTTTTATCTATCTGGTCCCACGCCGGCAGGCGTGTTTCCCTCGATAGAGAATTTTCTGGATAGTATGTTCGGACCCGGTGGTGCATTTCGTATATTGGCAGACCGAATTGACCTCGAGGTCTTTACAGTGGATACGGCTGCAGCCAACCCGGTCGATGTCTGGCGCGAAGGCAATATTCTTGTTCGTGGTACCGGGGTACCTCACGGAGACGTGCCAACTATTGGTTACCGAATCGATTTCCCAGATGTGAGCATCGCCTTTACGAGTGACCAGAATGGATCCAATCCATCCTTCATCGATTTTATTCAAGGTGTGGATTATCTGGTAATTCATTTGGCAAGCAGCGAAGATGCAACCGGTTTTATTGCAGAATTGCACGCCAAACCCAGTGTGTGGGGACAAATGGCAACTGCAGCGGATGTTGGTCATGTCATTGTTAGTCATATATCCACTTCGTCACCACAAGCGCTGGAAGAAAGTCTGACAATTCTTCGCAGTAACTATTCGGGAGCACTTACTGTAGGTGAGGACCTTATGTGTTTCGAATTGAATTAAGAGCAAAGGGCCCTGAGTAATTTGAAAATCCGGCAGGCATAGCTACAATCAAACTATTCTTACGCTTTTGATTTCACGCCTTTGATATTCTGCCAATACCAGGAGGAAAAATAATGAATACAATTCTCCCATCTTCCATTGTGATCAGACGCTGTGTAATAACGGCACTGACGCTGTTCTCGACCTCGACCTTGCTATTAGCCCCGGCGGCTGCGCAGACCGCAGCAAGCGATGGCGAAAACTGGGAGCTGCCATTGACCTCCGATGGTCATCCAGACTTACAGGGGAATTGGACCAATGCGACCCTGACTCCATTCGAACGTCCCGAGAATCTGGGGCCAGTGCTGACCCCGGAGCAGGTTACGGCACTGGAATCGGGGCACGCGGATGCCGTGGCATTACGCTCGGAACCCAGCGATTCGAATCGCCCGCTTCCCCCTGGTGGTGACGATCCGGTATGTATCGACGGAGCTACCACCTGCTACGGCGAAGTCTGGCGTGATCCGGGTGATCGCGTTGCTATTGTGCAGGGTGAGCCTAGAAGTTCACTGATTACTGATCCGGTGGATGGGCGTGTGCCGCCCCTGACTGCCACCACTATTGAGCAGATTGCGGATCTGGACACCTACCTACGCAGTTTTGGTCCTTACGATCATCCGGAACTGCGACCGCTGGCTGAACGCTGCATTGTCTCCTTTGCATCCAGCGCCGGTCCACCGATGGTCCCCAATTACTGGTACAACAACAACTACACAATAGTACAGACCCCCGATTACGTAATGATCATGGCGGAGATGGTACACGATGTCAGAATCATCCGGCTGGGCGAGCCGACATCTCTGGGAGAGGACATTCGCCCCTGGTTCGGTGATTCCTGGGGTCACTGGGAGGGAAATACGCTGGTGGTGGAGACCACCAATATGAATCCTAATTTTGCCTTTCTCGAAGTCCCGGGCTCGGATGACGGCAGAGTGATAGAGCGTTTAACTCGGGTGGACGAAGATACTATTCTCTACGAGTTTGAGATTGATGATCCTACCAACTATACCAGCAGCTGGGGCGGACAGATTCCGTTTGAGCAGATTCAGGATCCGATCTACGAGTATGCCTGTCACGAAGGCAACTATGCGCTCGCCAATGTGCTGAGCGGCGCCCGCTATCAGGAGCAGAGAGAGAGATAAATCGGAACAGATCCACTTGTTAAGAAGCTTCGCTCTGGAGGATCAACGGGGTCAGGGATCAAATTACTCTGACCCTGAGATATCCCCAAAATATATCGAGTTAAATCAAAATATTAGACTAATATTTGTGTGCAATGCAGCTATTTATATTGTTGGTGCCATACGGTTAGGACGCAAACTTGGAATAAGGGATTGTTTTTTTGTTCCGTTGGGCCATCCCTGGCCCGTCCCGCGCTCCATCCTTGGGCGCTAGTCACAAAAAAACAATCCCCTGTTCCAAGCTCGCTCGAGTTCTTATCTGTATCAGAGGCAGAACCGAGAGATAAGTAACAACCCCTGACTTCCATGCTTTATAACAAATAGTTACAGAGACTATGGCTGTGTACTTCCCTGGCTTCTCCCGTAAAAGCAGGTGAATTGGAGTTCAAAAAGAACAGTGAATTCAACAGGGGATTGGGGAGGGTGTACTGTTTTTCCGTGACTAGCGCCAGGGATGAA
>Ga0187827_10005614_pt1 | contig 14771 bp, 14 predicted proteins | sample ETNtaG_39_FD_167969 | JGI IMG/M metagenome (GOLD analysis project Ga0187827, IMG submission 167969) | Marine microbial and viral communities from oxygen minimum zone, Eastern Pacific Ocean - ETNP2014_SV_150_PacBio MetaG (Illumina Assembly) | ecosystem: Environmental > Aquatic > Marine > Hypoxic...
CTTTCAGGATCATCAATTCTAAACTCTCCCTCATTTAGATTTAGGGTCATCGTATCTGCTGTATAAGTTTGGAGTTTAATGGCATGAGCACCTGTTTTTGCTACTGCATCTACAATCTCTATAGCTCTGTCCAGAGTTTGATTATGATTTCCAGACATTTCGGCAACTATAAATGGAGGGTAATCCGTTCCCACAGAACGGTTAGAAAGTTTAACTGATTGTTCTCTATTCATTTTTATACTTTATCAATTCTATACAAGGAAAACCTTTAAAATGAGTTTTTCCAACATTAATAGAACCAACAGCTTCAAAAACTTTTAATGAAGAGCTTCTTTTACGCTTTTATCATTTCAATGGCCATGCCAAAATCTTGATTATGATTTGCGGATATCTAGGCAATTACATACACCGGATGTTCTGGACCCACTTCACGCTCTCCTATATTAATGATTTGCTTTTCCATCATGAATTTAATTCTTCAATACTTGCACCCAGTTATCCATTTAGTGCCTGCATACGTTTATCACATACCTCCTGATACACCTGTTAAAATAATCATAGGTTTACACTCCACTGAACAAGGCAGGCTCCCCATGAATAGCCCGCCCCGAACCCAACCAGCATAACCTGGTCGCCCTTCTTTAGACGTTTTCCATTTGCTGCATCTTTAAGCGCTATCGGTAATGAAGCTGACACAGTATTACCAATCCGGTGATAGTTTACAAACACCTTCTCTTTAGGGAGCCTCAACCGACGTATGATGTTATCTATCACTAATTTGCTTGCCTGATGAAAAACAAACAAATCTATGTCTTTAATCGTTTTTCTGGATTTGTCGAGCAGTGCGGTTACACATTTAGGCACCATGTCCATCGCAAACATGAAAACCTCACTCCCGTCCATGAACAGCTTCTTCTCATCCGCCTGTTGATCATTGACGCGCGTACCACTGGAGGGAAGAATTAAGTTATTAAATCCAGCGCCATTCGTACCCATCTCGAAAGGTCCAATATCATTATGGTCCGAAGACGACAAAAGAGCAGCAGAGGCGGCGTCGCTGAACAGGGGACGACAGGTGCGGTCTGACTTATCAATGTACTTGGTGTAGGTTTCACTACAGATCACAAATCCCTTCTTTGCCAAACCAGTTTCAATCAGGGACCCTCCAATAGCGAGGCCATAAATAAATCCGGAACAGCCAAGATTCACATCAAAGGCCATGCATGACTTATCGAGACCGAGTCGGTCTTGCAGAATGCACGCGGACGTGGGAAGAGCATAATCCGGCGATTGTGTTATCAGGATAAGGAATTCTATCTCTTCTTTCTGCACCCCGGAAGAAAAAATTTTTTCCGCAGCTAGTGCCGCCATATCTGTGGCCGTCTGTTCAGGAGCTGAAATATAACGTATATTGACTCCTGTCTTTTCTTCTATATCCTCAAGACGCCAATCAGGATTTTCTTTCTTTAGAGTGTTTCCGTCCTCGGTTTTGGAAGGAAGGTAGTACTCAATGGATTTAATTGTAACATTCATTTTGTTCTAAAGGAGAGAATTATCTTTAAGAAGTTGAAGCATTTTCTCGATAGAGTCAACCTGCGCCATTTCCCTAATCCCTGAGATCTTGCCGTCGTAAAACTTGTCCAGATCTGCCAGAATACCGAGGTGGCCAAGAGAATCCCACTCCTCAACATCGTTAGAAGTACTCTCTAATGTCAGACTCTTCGCATCAATCTCTAAAGCATTGGCTATTAGTTCTACCACTTCCTGTTCTTTGCTGTCTGCCATATTGGTCTTCCTTTAATTTTGCTGTTCCTCCTAAAGTAGACTGTTTTAGCTGCGTCTAGAGTTAGCTCTTATCAAAACACGTATATGAACTGCTGCAAAGACCCCTTTAGGAATGTTTAGGAGTATTTCTCTGTTATTATCAATATTGAGTTTATAATGTGTTTGTTCCGACATGGATTTCCTCAAATTGTGATTTGCCATTAATTACAGACCAAATGGTTATATATTGTCGTCGAGCCTGAATGTTCTTACTATATTGCTGCGTATCGCTTCCCAATTGTGTGCAAACAAAGCGATTCTGATAACATCTTCATATTTGTCGCCTCTGCAAACATGTTTTTTGAATACGCCTTCTTCTTTGAATCCAAACCTCTTGTGCATCAGGATTAATCTTTTGTTTGATTCCAGAGTATCTCCCCATATTTTTCGAATCTTATGATATTCTATCATGCGGTCGATTGCGTGAATCTCCATCAATACACCAATTCCTAAATCCCGCATATTTTCACCAATATACATTCCCCACGCACATGTACCGTCCTTTTTTTTAATATCAGTTATTGAGATTACACCGATAGGGCTATTTCGAAATTCTGCAATTAACCATTCACAACACTCATCTTTGCATATACGCTGATACCATTTCCGGTGTTCTTTTAAAGTGATAATATGATCTGTAAGCATAGAACGACGAACACTTTCCGAGTTTCTCCATTTAAGCATGATGTCAAGATCTTTTACCGTAATCTGCCTAAGATTTAATTCTTTAAGAGATAGCATTTATCAATTTTATTGATCTCTATCGCTAACCATTGAAATCATTGCATCGCAGACCCTATTTACTCCTTCTCCATCCACCAACCTTCTGCTTTTGTCACACATAGAAGCCATTTTCTGAGGGTTACCAATTAAACCTTCGATCCCCTCTTTTATATTGTTTTCTGTAACATTGTGATACCAACCAAGATTTAGTAAAGCTCCTTCTTTATCAAGGTTTTCTGATGTGTTTTTTTGATTTTCAGCTAAAATAATCGCAATAGTTGGTAAGCCTACACAACATCTCTCCCATGTTGTTGTTCCGCATGCCCCAATACATAAATCTGCCGATGACATAAGGTTCGCCATATCCTCGACATTGTGGTGACAAATAGTATTTGGTATCTTAGACGTTAAGATTTTAATTTCATCATGATATGGATTCTGATTGCCAATAACCACATCAATAGCAATATCTGGTCGATCAAGCATATGTATAGCTCGCAAAACTTTTGAAGTCACATTCTGTGGATCAGCGCCCCCCATAAATACCAGGATACTATTAACTCCGCCACCCCTCTTTCTTAGCCCCCCCCTTGCCTCTCGAAATTGAGGACGGAGTATTGCATATTCAGGTCCTAATAACTGGATGCATTTATCAGGGACAAGACCATTATAACGGTTATCAATTTTACTATAGTTCTGGTCAAGAAGCAGGTCACAATCGTGCCCTCTATTAGCAAGGTCATCTATAACCATGAGTTTCTTTGCATATTTTCTAAGCGGATATTCCCATGAATAATCAATACCATAATGATCTATTATCAGCCAGTCAGGCTTGGTCTCATATTTTGACAGTATTTCTTTCGTTAGTTTCCTATCCGTTTCAATTTCGACCTCCCCAGGCATCTGATGAACTTTATACCCTCTATCTTCAATATAGCTGATCAGGTTGCCAGGTTCCTCACGACATATAAAATTGATATCTGTACCTTTTTGTCTTAACTCATCAGCAAGAGACAGACAGCGCATTACATGGCCTGTTCCGACATTGATAGATGCATCTGTACGAATAAGAATATTCATAGTGAAGTAAATGGGCTATAGCGGAAAGTTAAGGTACGATCTTCTTCGTTAACCATAATAGCAGTGAAAAGATGGAAAGCCGGTCGCATCTGTATCTTTTTACCGTCCTGATTGGTGCACTGCCACCCATCACTATATGAGTTGGAAACCACTAGATAGGTAGGACCTCCAACACTAACATTTAGTTCATATTCATCACTACTCAGCTGTGTATAGCTAATCTGTCCCAGCACCTGATTAGATGTCATAGAATCCACCGGACCATCTTGACGTGAAAGATAAACAGTATTTCTAATTTCATTGGTTGTAGCTTCAGATAACGTTGAAAGTAATTCATTATCATCATCAAAAACACGTACATTGCGTGCTATATAAAATCGTGGTATTGTATTTTTTAACTCATAAAGATAGAGATCATCACGGCCAGAAAAGTTAACCTTTACTTGTTCCATTAATGATAGCTTATCTAATGGAGGATTCCCTAGACGATGTATCTCAATAAGGTCACCATTGACTACAGGATGCTGAGATATAAGGTAGCGAACGTTTGCTACTGATAGCATAGCAGTGCTAACAACTGAAACATCAATGCTGTTTTCTTGTTTTAAAAGTGGAAGTTTCAGCTTAAAATGCTGAGGTTTTCGATTTTCCATATAGCACTTGATTTCAGGTCTATCCCCACACCTAGTCATTGCATCCCAATATTTAACTTGACGCCTAGTTCCAAGCCATGTGCAGCCGTTAAATGTTTCCAGTCCATTAATATGAAAAGCACCACCATCAGAATCAAGCTTATAGCTGTATTCATCTGGCTCTGGCTCTATTATAGCAATACGGAAAGGTGTTGTGTATTCCGTTCGCTTTGAAAGCTCATCTATTATTTTAGCATTAACCTGATAACCATAAGATCCTGCAGTCTTCCATTCGTAACCTCTATCTAATATGTGCGTATACAGAATCCAGGATCCAAATAGCACTGTAGCAATTATACAGACACGCTTATAAAGCCTTGAGGCCTCTAATTTCTCCTGGACAATTACGTCAACAGCTAGAGCAGCAGCAAAAGAATAAAGGAATGGTGTCATTAAATTTAAACGTGTTCCCCCTATCCCCTTAGCAAAGCTCCATATATCACCTATAAAATAAATTACTGTTATCATTGCAGCATTAAATAACACAAAAAAACCCAATAAACCAAACGCCATGCGAGCCTTAGGATGACGGAAGCGCGTGATAAGCAAAGCGACAATCACCAGCGATGCCTGTACATACGGACGATAACCATGTGTACCAACTGTGCACTGAAAAAAAGATATGTGAAGCATTCCTGCATCTTGTCCCCGTACAGTGTGAGGCACTATTTCCTGTAAAGCAATGAGTGTTGGCCCAGCAATCATCGCCCAGCCAACAATAAAAACAATCGCATGGAGAAAAACCTTCCATAGGACATCACGCTTGCAGGTCAACATGAACATGAATGCAAAAAACAAGGCAAATATCTGCTCATAGGTCTGTGAAGCCGAAGCATACAGCCCTCCCAGGACAAAAGCCACAATATACGTAATTTTGCGGTGATGACGTTCGCTGATCCAAAAGAAGGTTTCTATTATTAATGGAAGAGTAGCCCATGCAAGTGTCCATGCATAAGCATTAACGTAATTAAATAACATAAATAGAGCACCAACATATCCACCGACTTGGCCAACACCAAAGCGATATCGAAGCAAACGATACATAAAATAACCTGAGAGAAAATAGGTCAGCAAAGCACACAGGGACGCAAGCAACCAGCCTGGGAATACTATAAAAAGTGGCTGCCAAATAGATAATGACACTTGAGAAAGTTGATCCGTACCACCAATAGAATATAAATTCCATAAAGCACCGTATTTGTTCTGCCAAAAGGAAAAGAAAAGATTTAGCGTGTACCCATTTATGAAGGAATACGGACCGAAAATATAAAAGGGAGAAGCAAAAACTAAAGATATCAAAACGAAAATTATATAATCAGGAATTTTGTTCAGGGAGTTGTTCATGTAAGCATTGTTCTGATATACTGTAGAATTTTAACTAAAAGAATTGGTTAACCTCATGATTAGCTGAGGAGAAATAGCCATTTTGTAAGTTGTCCTGTCAAAACCAGACAGACTTTCTTAACTATTTTTTCTTTGCTACCACAACAATAGATGCCCCAAAAGGGAATGAAATATTATTTAAAAACAGTTTTTCTAAAGAAAATATTTTAGCAAGGAATTTGTTTAAATATTTGTTCACGTTTTTGAAGTCAGATTGATACATTGTTTTTGGCAGAAGAATACGTTTACCAACCAGAAGAAATACATATGGAAGCAACAACAATGTATTAAAATATGATATTCTTCTTACCTCAAAGCCGACCTTTAAAAGCTTATCACATAATACTCTTTTTGTATATCGCCTAAAATGCTTTGAAACATAATCTTCTCCACTCCATAAAAAATCGTAGGCTGGAACAGTAATCAATAATAGACCTTTCTCTTTCCCAGCTCGTAGCATTGTTTTTATTTTTATTAAAAGTTCTTCGTCATCTTCTATATGTTCCAGTACATCCAGACAAACAATCATATCAACGTCATTATGAAAATTATTTCTTTTCTTTAAATCAACAAGTTTTAGGATACCTCTATCCCGACAATACCCCAAGGATTTATCCGAAGAATCTGCCCCTACAATTTCTTTATCATTATACTTTTTTTGCAGCTCCCCAACTAGCCTTCCTGCTCCACAACCGTAATCCAATATTCGCTCAATAGAATCGTTCATATTATTGCTGATAAAACTAAGTACTATTTCTTCACGTCCAATATACCAAAAATGATTACTATCGAACTCAACCATCTTTTCATATGCAATATCCTTCATCTCAATCTCTACGATCTACTGTTTAATATAACCATCATCTCTCTTCCGCCTGGTATAAAATCAAACTTCACCACAAGTTTTTTGTAATTATCTAAAAAAAATGAATGAAAGGATTTCTCCGTAAATCTGTGAAAAGCATGCCCTGTACCTGGATTTCCTGATCGCTGCGCAACAAATCTGATGATTGGATTATTTGAACTTGATAAATTGATTATAGGTTCTGTAATTATGAGTTGCTTTCTTGTACTATTGAGGAGTCTATCTATCAGATCCTTATGATCCGGAATGAACTGGTATAAACTTCCCTGCATGATGATATAATCAGTTCTGGGAATAATATCTTTTCTAATGTCTGACAGTATTACATTAATAGAGTTTTTCTTTGCATAGGAAACAAATTTAGCATTAGAATCGATTCCAGTATAAAATATTTTCCTGTGAGCAAAAAATGATTTATACAACTCACAATCCCCACAACACATATCAAGAACCCCTGAACCATCAGGAACCAATTCATTAACAACTTTATATCTATCAAGATAATACTTACCATAGAGTATTTTTAATATTAACTTATAAAGCCGGGGGTCGGAATACATAAAACTTATTGCTTTATTCTTAGAGACATTTACCATTTCTTAATAAAAAACTTCTTAATCTATATCAATTGTGCCGTTTACCTTAAAGTATTGATTGACAGGAAACCCATCCATCACGACCATGGATCTCCTTTTTTACAATAATTGAACGGTTAACCATCTCACAATTTAATAAAAATTTACCCAAAGGGACAAAATAGATGTCTTTTAAACGAGCTTTTTCTATAAAACGAAAAAACAATTCTGAGTATGCAATACCTTCGACTTCAGCGTGGATGGTTAATATATTGAGCTTTTCGGGTTTGATCAGAGACAGAATATAATCATTATAATTGCTGTTTGATATTCCATTACGACCAATAACCTCATCATATGTGGGCAAAGTAACGGGTATCTGTGGCTGTGACATTTCCTTACCACTACGAATCACCGGCACAAAAACACTTTCCCCCCTGCAGTCGCTATTATACTTAAAAGATAGTTTATTTTTTTCTAAGAGTACAGAATCATTGCATTTCCAGGCAGGAACAGCTGAACAAGTAGGTGGATAACCAAGGATTTTAGTAAGAAGATTCACCCCTTTCTTTATTTGTTGTGAGATACCATTCTCATCCATTTTGTCAATTTGTGACTGCCATGTGTAATGATCCCATGCGTGAAAACCTATCTCATGACCGGCATCTGAAGTAGTACGTATTACGCTTGAAAGCTTTTCTCCTATAACCGGCCCAGGATATAAAAATCCCCTGAAAAGGATATCCCACCCATACAACTTTACACCATTTGTTCGAAACATCTTATTTAGAAAAGTTGGACGAATTGACCGCCAGATATTCCTGCCCATATTGTCAGGTCCAACTGAAAAGAAGATTGAAGATTTAATACAGAACTCATCAAGAATCTTACATAAATTTGGGACACCATATTTCGTCCCTCTAAAAGTATCAACATCAATTCTAAGACCGACTAAAATAGAACCCATATGCTTCTTTCTTCAAGGTCTTCATAATACTAATAAATAAATATTGCTAGATGGTTGAAATTCATACATTACAATCAGTGAGTGCTTCCCTTAAAAAGAAATCAAGTGTACTCTCAACAGATTGTTCTATATCTACAACAGGGTTCCACTTTAATAGCCGCTGAGCATTTCCTATACTCGGCCTTCTGTAATGAACATCCTGGTAACCCTTACCATAATAAGATTCACTTTCGATCACACGAAATCCTGAAAAAGACGGAAATTTGTCTCGCAAATTATGCTTTTGAAACCTTTCAACCAAGACCTCTCCTAATTCCTTTATACTAAGTTCATTATTAGGATTACCAATATTAAATATTCTTCCACTACTAACATCATTAGAATTTTCGATAATGCGATAGAGGCACTCCACACCATCCTTAACGTCTGTAAAACAGCGTTTCTGAAGACCACCGTCAACAAGTTGAATAGGTGTACCCTCAACAAGATTCAAAATCAATTGTGTTATAACACGTGAACTCCCAATTCTAGCAGATGTTAGCCTGTCAAGCTTAGGTCCTATAAAGTTAAAAGGTCGAAACAAAGTAAAATCCAATCCTTCTTTCTGTCCATATGCCCAGATAACTCTGTCGAGTAACTGCTTTAGACAGGAATAAATCCAACGTTGCTTTTTTATTGGTCCAAGGACAAAACTTGTGCTTTCCTCATCAAACTCTTTATCATCTGACATTCCGTATACTTCAGAAGTTGAAGGAAAAATAATACGTTTTTTATATTTAACACAATATCTGACTATCCGCAGGTTTTCTTCAAAATCGAGTTCGAATACTAGTAAAGGGTTCCGAATATATTCAATAGGAGTTGCAATCGCTACAAGAGGAATCACTATATCACATTTTTTTATGTGATATTCAATCCATTCATTATGAATAGAGACGTCTCCTTCACAGAAAAAGAAATCTTTTCTATCGTCAAGATGTTGAATATAGTCCGATTTAAGATCCATACCATAAACTTCATATTTTCCGCTTTCAAGAAGACGTTCACTAAGGTGAGTTCCTATAAAACCATTAGCCCCCAGGATAAGCACTTTTTTCTTCTTTATTATACTACTTTGCACCTCTGCATGTCCGGTAAACATCATGCCAGTACTTAGCCCATAATCGTTTGCAAGTTGAATACCACTTATGCCTATTCCACCCTCTGACTGAGCAGAAACAATTTTCAGTGCACCTTCTCCACATTTAATTATCAAAGGTTCAGTTGAAACAACAACGCCAGGGGCAAGCTCTTCATTAACTTTAGACAGTTCTTCGACTTTCCAAAAAATATATTTTTTGCCACCAAAATAACTGAATGCTCCAGGGTAAGGATATGTTACTGCTCTGACAAGATTTCTGACCGTCGTTGCATCCATAGCCCAATCTATTGCGCCATCCTCAGGTCTACGACCACCATAATATGATGCTTTGGAATCATCTTGGTGATATGAATTTATGGTGCCATCCTTTATTTTGGGAATTATTTCATCAAGTACCACAGCCGTTGCATGAACCGTTTTTTCATACAATGTCTTTGCTGTATCGTCATCCGAAATGTCTAACTTCTTTTGATAAATAATATCACCATCATCCGGTCTTTGTGTCATATAGTGCAGTGTTACTCCACCTTCTTTTTCACCATTCACGAGCATCCAGTTAACCGGACATCGCCCCCGATACTTTGGAAGAAGCGAACCATGAAGATTGATGCATTGTTTGGGCGGAATATCAAGAATTGCTTTCCCCAACAATTTCCGATAATAAAACGAAAAGATAATATCAGGGTTAAGATCTCTTATCCTTTCAACCCATATAGGGTGATTGATATCATCCGGTGCATAAACAGGAATATTTTGTGATGCAGCAAGATCGGACACAGATTCAAACCAGATGTTTTCCTGTGGATCATCACGATGCGTAAAAACTGTTATAATATCTATCCCGCATTTCAATAATGCTTTAATTCCAGCACACCCAACATTGTGATAAGCAAAAACTATTGTTTTCATAGTTACCTTAATTAAGAATTAATAATTACTGTAATTCATCACCTGTTTCAATTTCCTGAGTCTTCTTCCCTACAATATTTTGAACAAAATAGCGGGGGCGATTTCTAACATCATTATATATTCTACCAATATATTCTCCCAATAAACCCATTCCAATAAATTGAAAACCTATAAATACAAAAAGTATTGCAAAAAGTGTAAAAACACCCTCAAGTGACCAAGCGGAACCATATATCAACCTCATCACTATAATATAAAAACCAAGTCCAAACCCCGCTACCGACACTCCCACTCCAAGTATACTCAATATCCGAAGTGGTGTCGTTGTCATGCAAGTCAATAAATCAAACTGAAGTTTGATCAGCTTCCAAATATTGTATTTTGAATCTCCCGCATTCCGTACGCTATGTTTTACTTTTATTTCAGTAGTATTTTTTGCAAAACTATTTGCAAGGACAGGAATAAAAGTACTTCTCTCTTTACAAAGAAGCATTACATCAACAATGGTTCGAGAGTATGCGCGAAGCATACAGCCATAGTCATGCATCATAACTCCGGTGCACATCCGAACTATCTGGTTAATAAGGAATGATACCGCCCTTCTAAAAAGGGTATCAGCTCTGTCCTCTCTTACACAGCCTACAACATCAAAGCCCTCCTCAATCTTTTCTATCAATTTAGGAATTTCTTCTGGTGGATTCTGTAAGTCTGCATCAAGCGTGACAACTATGCTTCCACTCGCATTTGAAAAGCCTGCCATAATCGCAGAATGCTGACCGTAATTTCTATTCAACAATATGCCGATAATCTTTCCTGAGTTCTCTTCAGCGGCTTTATTGATTATATCAGTTGAATTATCAGTACTTCCATCATCAACAAGTATAAGCTCAAATTGCCTACTCATGTCATGACATACCTTTAGGCATCGGTTAATAAGTTCGTTAAGATTTGGTCCCTCATTAAGTACCGGTATCACAATGGATATATCTGGCAACTTGTTCACTTTAGAACATCCTTTATTGCTTCGACAACATCATCAATATCATTATTGGTCATTTCAGGAAAAAGAGGCAGCGAACAAATTCTGTCACCATTCCACTCAGTATTGGGTAACATTCCCTGGCGTATTCCCATTGATTCCTTATAGTATTTTTGAAGATGTACAGGATGATAGTGAATTCCTGTTCCAATATTTCTTTGTTTTAACTCTTCCATGAAATCATTCCGGTTTAAATCTGCTTTGTCAATATCAACACGTACAATAAAAAGGTGCCAGGAATGCCTGATACTGTAATCAGGATCAGAAAGCGGTAAGATTTCATCAATCTCTGAAAGGCGCTCTCGATATATCATAGCAATCTCCTTTCTTTTTTTATTGAACTGATTAATCCGTGTTAATTGATTCAATCCCAAAACTGCGGAAATATCTGTCATATTATATTTATATCCCGGCTCTAATACTTGCGCTTGAGGAGCTCTACCCTGCATATGACGATCATACGCATCCATACCAAGACCGTGAGATTTCAAACAGCGAATTTGCTCCAGAAGATTAGTGTCGTCAGAACATAACATGCCACCTTCTCCAGTAGTTATGTTCTTACTGGGATGAAATGAAAATATCGATGTTCCACTCTTGCCAATCAGTTCTTCCCTATATTCTGTCCCTAAAGCATGTGCTGCATCTTCCACAAGATGGATATTTCTATCCTTAGCAATTTGGCGAATTGGTTCATTATCTAAAGGAGCCCCAGCAAAATGAACTGGTACAATCAGGCGAGTTTTTTCTGAAATGGAGTCCTCTATTGCGCTTGGTGAAACCATTAGTGTGTCCCTATCTACATCAACAAACACAGGTTTTGCTCCGGCCAAAACAATAAGATTAACTGTCGACACCCATGTCATTGAAGGTGTAATAACTTCATCACCTTCTCCTATACCTAATGCTTTAATTACAAGATGCATCCCTGCTGTTGCAGACGAAAGTGCAACTGCACCTTTACACCCTATATACTCACGAAACATTTTCTCAAACTCTACATTATTCAGTCCAGTGGTGATCCAACCGGAACGAAGAACATCACCAATCGCGGATATATCGGCTTCGCTAATAGACGGTTGGGAAAATGGCATAAATTCGTTTCTCATGAATTTTTCTTTTTAAATCATGCACTGGTCGGTGATTATTGACCCGAGTAACCATAAATTTAATTTGAGAATAGGTATAAAATAAAGATGTAAATCAAGTTCAGATTCCGAATCACCGACCAATGCCTAAATTAAAATATGTATAAAATCCCTGATAAAGGCTTTTTTGTGGTGCTTTTGTTTTCATCGTTAAAAATCTTAGAATGAAGTCATTTACTACTAAAAAATGTCATGTACACCTATATTTTCTTAAGTTTAATCACTTTTAGGGGGTGCGAGACTTAAGTATAATTTCATCAGTGACAAATGGCTTATTCAACTGCGGAATAAGAAAAGCAATTAACAATAGCAAAATCCTTCTTCTCTTGTCAAAAAACTCTAAAGCATACATCTTATATTTTCTTCATCTCTTTTTAACCATATCCTTCACAAAAGCCATTCCAATGTCAAACCAATACTTGAACTCTGGCCAGCTGTCAATCTTCCTGAGAATATTAAAAACAACCCTTGGATCCAGATAATAATTTAAAAAAAACTTTTTTTGAAGTGCAAGCAGTTCATCCTTGCTGAAATTGAATGTCCTCCATTTTAGCGTTGTACCATAAACTGCAAATTGGTCCCAGTTAACATCCTTGTCCATTAAATTATTGTCTTTCATGATCTGGTATAGTTCTGTTCCTGGAAACGGCACAACAACACCCACATATATCAAGCCCGCTTTTATCTGCTTAGCAAGCTTAATGCTTTGCATTAATTCATCTTTTGTTTCACTTGGATGCGCGCCAACAATAAAAGCAGCTTCAATATATTTTATTCCAGCTTCATTTGCCCACTTATAGGCCTTTTTTACTTTTTCAATTGTTATGCCTTTTTTGATCAATTTTAACATTCTATCTGATCCAGACTCAATCCCAAACAACACTTTAATGCAGCCGGATTCTTTCATTTTTTTAAGAAGATCGGAAGTAACAAAATTAACCCTAGTGTCACAGTCCCATGTTAACCCTAATCTCTTAAATTCATCACATATAGTATAAACCAAGCTTTTTTTCAGTGTAAATGTATCATCCAGTATTGTTATATGGTTAACCTTATAGTCCCTAACTATCATTCTGATCTCTTCGATAATCTTTTCTGCACTTCGAAACCTTACTTTAAAACCATACGCTATATGCGTTGCGCAGAATATGCATGCATTTGGGCACCCCCTGGATGTCATTATCTCTGCAATATTCATAAATTTTCTTGAAATGCCCCTTTTCACATGCGTCTTCTTATATAAGCTAATATCAACAAAATCTCTCTTTGGAAAAGGCATAGAATCAAGATCAGCAATTAACTCCCTATTTTCTTCGACTACAATCTTTCCGTTAACCCGATGTGCAATTCCCTTTACTCCTTTTAAACTCTTTCCACTTTTAATTCTTGATATCGCTTCTTCAGTTGTATATTCTCCCTCCCCAACAACAACGAAATCCACTAATGGAAACTCCTCCAATGACTGCTTAGGAAGCGCAGTTGTATGGCACCCTCCCATAATAGAAACTATTTTAGGATTATATTCTTTAACAATCTTAATTAATTTATATCCGTTATTAACAGTAGGAGTCATGCAACTTACTCCTACAAAGTCCGGCCTTATCTTGTCTAAACTATTAATAAACCACTCCTTATCAAAATCCATTACACAAAAATCAAACATCACAACATCAATGCCTTTATTCTCAAGATAAGTGCCAAGAGACGCAAGGGATAAAGGATACTGTGTTGAAGTAAACCCTCTTGCAATATCCTTCCCGGTGGGCGAATTTATTAATAACACCCTTGGTTTGTTCTTTATTTTATTCTTCATGATACTTATAAGTTTAATCCTCTACAGCAGCGTCGTCACGATTCTTGACCTTCTTCTTTATAGTATATTATGGCTTTCTGATTAGATTTAAATGTGATCTCCCGATATATTCTCCAAAATAGGAGGAAATATAGGTTTAACCAAATGGTAAGGTTTCTTTAAAATAGGTTTTCCCCCTAATATAGCCGGTAAATTTGACTTTTTCATATAAAATTAATCTTTCTATATCATTTTAATTAAATATTTTTTTAGCGATACTAATAAAAAACGTTTTTATTAGTATTCTTTGTGAAAGGACTACAAAAGATAATCAAGCTTTTACTCATTTCTTATGAACTGAGAACACTCAGCTTTTAGAAAACATTTTTCTGATATTCTTACATTTCTATTTGTAAATATACCGCATAGCATTATATTTACCTTTGTTTAACATGAGAGTTTATTTTAATCCAATCAGGATTAGCTGCCATTTTTGAGAGGATGTCTTTCATACTAAATTCAGGATTCTCAACATATAAGGACTCAAATATCCTTCTAATAAGTTCCATATCCTCTGATGTATCAACTGTCAGGCGATAACGACTTAAGTCAGAAGAATATTTAATATTATGA
>Ga0187827_10005620_pt1 | contig 14762 bp, 12 predicted proteins | sample ETNtaG_39_FD_167969 | JGI IMG/M metagenome (GOLD analysis project Ga0187827, IMG submission 167969) | Marine microbial and viral communities from oxygen minimum zone, Eastern Pacific Ocean - ETNP2014_SV_150_PacBio MetaG (Illumina Assembly) | ecosystem: Environmental > Aquatic > Marine > Hypoxic...
TGTTCATTGCTTCTCTAATAAACTAAGAAAATATAATCTTGCTGCTTGTAAATTATTTAGAGTAAATTTGAAGTATTATTGTATCGTTTGATTATTCATCTTATTTAACTATAAGCAACCGGTTATGTTCGGTTTCAAAACAGAATCATTATTTAGGCAAACTAAGCAGCTTGAGCAAGAAATTGATCAGTTTGTTGACATTCTCTCAGAGGTTGGCCTTGTGTTTAAGTCCATTGTGTCATTATATTTAAATAATGGCAACGCTGATAAGTTTGATGAAATGGTCAAACAGGTGAGCGAGATGGAGAGTAAGGCTGATAAAATTACAAAAGAAGTGGAGCGCGCCTTATATGAGGAAACTTTAATTCCAGATGCACGGAGCGATGTATTGCGTTTATTGGAGCATATGGATGAACTGATAGGCATGTATCAAGGTAACTGCTATCATTTCTCTATCCAAAAACCTGATTTTCCAAAAGAGTTTCATGAAGATTTAATAAGTCTATCTGATACAGTTGTTAATTGTGTAGAGTCCCTATGTTTAACTGTCAGGTCATTCTTTCGTGATACCAAATCTGTGCGTGACAATGCCCATAAAGTTACTTTTTATGAAAAAGAATCTGATAAACAATTTTCATCTTTTGCGCGAAAAATTTTTGATTCCAAGCTATCTTTAGATCAAAAAATGCATCTTAGATATTTTGTTGAAAAAATAGATCGTATCTGTGATCAAGCAGAAGATATCGCGGATGAAATTCAAATCTACACTATTAAAAGATCAATCTAATTAATTTATGGATTTAGCAATTATTGTTTTTCTCCTAGGTGGATTGTTTTTAGGCTGGTCCCTTGGAGCCAACGATGCTGCAAATGTTTTTGGAACCGCTGTTGGCACGCGCATGATCCGCTTTCAAACAGCTGCTATTGTATGCGGTATCTTTGTTATCTTGGGTGCTGTCATAAGTGGAGCTGGTACAACAGAAACACTTGGGAAGTTAGGATCTATTAATGCCCTGCCAGGCGCATTTGCTGCTTGTGTTGCTGCAGGACTGGCGGTTTACCTCATGACAAAATTTGGCTTACCCGTCTCTACAACACAAGCCATTGTTGGTGCTATTGTGGGATGGAATATTTACACAGGATCATCTACCAACATTCAAGTTCTTATTACTATTACTAGTACATGGGTGTTGTGTCCTATCATTGCAGGTTTAATTGCCATGCTTTTATTTACAATAACAAAAAGAATTTTACGCTATAACACATTACATATTTTGCGCTTAGATGCTTACACAAGACTTTTACTACTGCTCGCCGGTGCATTTGGAGCATACAGTCTTGGAGCAAATAACATTGCCAATGTGATGGGGGTGTTTGTTCCTATCTCGCCTTTTACTGACATTAACATTATGAATATTTTGTATTTATCATCCACAGGTCAACTATTTTTATTAGGGGGAATAGCTATTGCGGTTGGCGTGGTTACATATTCTAAAAAGGTAATGTTAACAGTTGGAAGTGATCTTCTTCGATTATCTCCTGTGGCCGCCTTTATTGTAGTAATTTCTCATTCTATTGTACTATTTGTATTTGCCTCTCAGGGCATAAGTAATTTTTTAAATTCTATTAATTTGCCCGCAATACCTCTTGTGCCGGTATCAAGTTCCCAGGCAATTGTTGGTGCTATCATTGGCATTGGAATATTAAAGGGAGGTAAAGAAGTAAAATGGGATATTGCTAGTAAAATTGCTTTAGGTTGGATTATTCTTCCGATTATTGCTGCTTTGATTGCTTTTTTAGCTCTGTTTGTATTGCAAAATATCTTTAATCAAACAATTAGTTTTTAAAATCTAATTATAAATACAAGTAATGAAAAATAAAAATCAACAAACTCTGTCTGAGAGTTTTATAATTAATAATTACTTAAAAAAATTAAATTTTAGAAAAAAAGAATCTTTTAATTTTGAAAATGATGGTGCTTACTTAAATATTTCACAAAACAATAAAATTGTTGTCAGCAATGATACTATTGTAGAAGGAGTAGATTTTTTTCCTATTGATAATGCAGACTCAGTTGCTCACAAAATTATTTGTTCTAATTTATCAGATATATCATCTATGGGGGCTACACCCTACTGTTTTAATCTTTCACTTGGATTGCCAAAAAAAATTAGCAAAAAATGGCTAAATTTTTTCTCTTCAAAAATTTTAAAACTTCAAAAAAAATATAAATTTTTTCTTTTAGGTGGTGATATTGCTCAAACTAAACATATCGTCATATCTGCAACTTTTTTTGGAAAATTAAATAATAGAAGAATTATTAGAAGAGATGGTGCTAAAATTAATAATGATATTTGGCTTACAGGAAACTTAGGAAATTCGTTTGCAGGATTAATGTTTAAAAAAAATATAATAAAAGCAAATCAATCAATTAAAAAATTTTTTATTAAAAAATATCTTTATCCTAGTCCCTGCATGATCGGTAATAAACTAGGACTCATTGCTACTTCAGCTATTGATATTTCTGATGGCTTTTATGGAGACTTGGATAAGCTCTTGCTCCATAAAAATCTTGGCGCAAACATTGATGTGGAATCGATTCCCATCTTGCCTAAATTAAAAAATCTTATCCGTTTACATAAAATAAAAATAAATAAGTTACTGTCTTCTGGCGACGATTATGAAATTTTATTCACATCTAATCCCAAAAAAAGAAATTTTATAAATGCTTTATCAAAAAAAAATAAAATAAATATGACAAAAGTAGGAACTATTATTAATAAAAAGGGAATTTATACTGATGGAAAAATACTCAGTTTAAACAAAAGATCTTTTCAATATAATTTTTAAATTATTAAGATAATAGCTTGCAATTAAGAATAAATTCTTCTTGTGTTTTTGATTCAATTTTTACTTACATTAATATTATGAATATTTTTTACTTAGATATATAATGATAAACACAAACAATGGAGAAAATATGGACGCAGTCAAAAGAACCCGCAAAAAAACTTCCGAGCGCCCCGAGGGTGATGTCAACCTCTCACCTAGGCGACACGCGTGGACTAGGGAGTATATCGATGAAAGCACCGCTCAGATGCTCGCAGAAGACGAGCGTTACTTCCTGCATCAATCCCTGTCAACACCTTGTCTGAATGTAATCCGCGAGAGTAAAGGCATTTATTTGCAGGATATGCAAGGCCGGCAAATTATGGATTTCCACGGTAACAGTGTACATCAGGTGGGTTATGGGAATACGCGAGTTATCGAGGCGATAAAAAAGCAGCTTGACGAGATTCCATTTTGCCCGCGGCGTTACACCAATCAGGTAGCAATAGATCTTGCTCGACGTCTTGTAGAACTAGCCCCCGGCAATCTCAATAAATTACTTTTTACGCCAGGTGGAACAAGTGCCATCGGTATGGCATTAAAACTCGCTCGCTACGCAACCAGTCGACATAAAACTATCTCGATGTGGGGTAGCTTTCACGGTGCATCACTTGACGCAATTTCTATTGGCGGTGATAGTATGTTTCGAAAAGATGCAGGACCGCTGTTGCCCGGTACCGAACACATACCTCCGCCTACGCGTGGTAAGTGTCATTTTAATTGCGTTGATAACGAACACACAGGTTGTATCAATTACCTCGACTACATACTTGAAAGGGAGGGTGATATTGCAGCAATCATTGCGGAACCGATGCGCTGGACCACAGCAGAATTGCCGCCTCACAATTACTGGAGACGGGTGAGAGAAATTTGTGATCGTCGCGGCGTACTCTTAATATTTGATGAAATTCCTTCGTCGATGGGACGAACTGGAAAAATGTTTGTTTGCGAGCATTTCGATGTAGTGCCCGATATGCTAGTGATTGGCAAAGGACTTGGTGGCGGTGTATTTCCAATGGCGGCGTTGATCGCACGTGAAGAATTAGACATTGTCGGTGATCGCGCCTTAGGTCATTACACCCACGAAAAAAGTTCAGTTGGATGTGCAGCGGCGTTAGCGACAATCGACTGTTTATACGAGGATGGTCTAATTGAAAACGCGATTACACTCGGTAAACACGCAATGCAGAGACTCTTGGAAATGCAATCACGTTTGCCACTGATTCACGAAGTGCGCAGTCTCGGTTTGTACATGGGTATCGAATTACGTTGCGATGGTAAACCTGCCTGTGATGAAGCAGATAGAGTTTTGTACCACTCGCTGTCACGTGGATTAAGTTACAAAGTTGGTGGAGGTTGTGTGCTAACACTGTGCCCACCGATGATGATTACATCTGATGAACTGGATAAGGCGCTGGATATAATTGAAGAGGGGATCACATCTGTTTCGTGAAAGAACTAATTTGGATAAACCCGTATATTTTCCATTGGAAAATAAATATTCATTTTTTTATTCAATGCCAAATTAATTATTTGAGCTTTAGAGTTTGGTAAATCTGCAATAATTAAGTCTTTAGTTACACTACTAGCTTGAAGATAAATTCGATGAAAAGAGCCAAGAAATTCTATTTCTTTAATTATTGTCTCTAAAACATTGTTATCTGATTTTTCAACATTTAATTGAATATCTTCGGGTCTAATAGCAAGTTGTATGGATTGATTATTTTGAAAGTCTTGAGTATCACAATCAATGTTAACGCTAATACACTGTGCTTTATTGTTCTTAACAATGGTTGCTGGAATAAAATTCATAACACCAATAAAATCAGCTATAAACGGGGAATTAGCTTTCTTATATATTTCAGTTGGAGTTCCAACTTGAATTATTTCACCATCTTTCATCACAAAAATTCTATCCGCCATTGTTTGTGCTTCTTCTTGATCATGTGTTACCATAATAGTTGTGACACCAAGTTTTCGTTGGAGATTTTTAATTTGTTTTCTTAAAAAAACACGCACTTTTGCATCAAGAGCGGATAATGGTTCATCAAGTAAAAGTAATCCTGGTGATGTTGCAAGGGCTCTTGCTAAAGCAACTCGTTGTTGTTCTCCTCCGGATAGTTGACTTGGATATTTTTTGACGTGCTCTTTTAAACTAACTAAATTAAGTAACTCATCCACTCTTTTGTTAATATCATCCTTGTTCCATTTATTGTTTGCTAATCCATAGGCTATATTTGAAAAAACAGACAAATTTGGAAACAGTGCATAGGATTGAAAAACTATACCAAAATCACGACTTGATGGCGGTAGGTTTGATATATCAATTTTTTTTTGGATTACAGACCCACTTGACTGTATTTCTAATCCAGCAATACATCGTAACAATGTTGTTTTACCACAACCTGAGGGACCTAGAAAACAAACAAATTCTCCTTCTTGAATATTAATTGAAATATTCCGAATTGCTTCAAAACTACCAAATGACTTTGAGAGGTCATTAGTTACTAAATAAGATTCTTCTTTTTCTAACATACAATAACCTACTATTATCTACAAAATAAATAAATAAGAAATGCAAATATTACCATTTTTTTATTAATAATTAATAACGGGGAGTTGTAAAGTTCACCGTTTTTTTTCTCATTATTATTTATTGCCTTAAAGAAGACTCAACATAATGTTTAAAATACTCAATTGGCGGGGTTATTTTATTAAGTTCTTTTGCTAAATCATCAAATTTACGCAATTCCACTGCTTCTTTCATCAAAGGTTGATTTATAAAATTTTCTGCCCCTTCTTTTGTAAAAGGACCTCCTTGAGCTATAAGACTAATTTTTGATGCTTCTGAAAGCAAGTTATAGTAACTTTTATCAGCAAAGGCTAAATAGCGTTTCGAATTAACATGGGCTCTAATTGGCAGTGTTATTTTTTTATCAAAGTATTGAGAAAGATAATCAGCGCCTAGATTTTCATGTTTTCCATCAATCCCTTCAAGTATAGGATCTTTTCCGTCATATAAAAGATGTCCGATATCATGCAGTAGAGCAGCTGTAATTATTTCTTTTGCATGGTTGCTTTGTTCAGTTAGTTCGGCGCATTGTAATGCATGTTCTAGTTGAGTCACATTTTCGTTGCCGTACTGTAAATTAGATCCTTTTGTTTTAAATAAATCAAAAATAATTGATATAATTTCTTTGCTCACAAACCTAACATAACCTATACAAAAAATATTACAAAAAATTTATTATTAAAATGAGCGAATCAAATATTTTTTTTTTAATTTTATTTGCTGCCATATTGCATGCTGGTTGGAATTTAATAATTAAATCTTTCACTAATTCACTAAGTGCCATGGGTATTAAGACATTACTTCAAAGTATTATTTTTATTCCATTTGTTTTCTTCGTTCCTTTGCCAACAGGAATCACTTGGTTTTTTATAATTGTATCAATTGTAATACATAATTATTATTTTATAACTCTGGGCATATCTTACAATAAGGGGGACTTGTCCTACGTGTATCCAATTTCAAGAGGGTGCTCCCCGATATTTATAACAATTTTTTCATTATTACTTCTACAAGACAAAGTCTCTTTAGCAGGATGGATAGGAATTCTTATAGCATGTTTTGGATTAATATTATTAACATTCAACGACATTAAAAATAAAATTAATTTAGATGTACTAAAACTAGCTCTGATTATTTCTTTTACAATTTGTTTATACACACTATGTGATGCTGCGGGCGTTCGAAGTGTAAATAATAGTTTTTCATATATTGTTTGGCTATTTGCCTTGGATGGATGGTTAATCTTTTTCTATGTTTATTATAAAAATAAAAATGATTTATTGAACATTCATTTAAAAGGATTTGGCTTAATTATTTTAGCTTCAATAATGTCCTTTAGTGGCTATAGTATAATTATATGGTCAATGAATTATGTTGAGGTTGGTTATGTATCTTCCATTCGAGAAGCAAGTATTATTATTGCAACTCTATTTGGCTTTGTTTTTTTAAAAGAAAGATTTAGCCTTAAACGTGCCGTTTCAGCAGTAATATTCTTTCTAGGAATTTCAGTCATTTATTTAGCTTAATAATATTCCAATAAAAGCTTAACAATAAAGTAAAATGATGCTTAATATGTACTGACTTTAATTATAGGGAGGAAACAGATGAGTAGAATACATCGAGTTATACTAAATTTAATGGTTGGCTTCGTTACTTTAATTGCTTTTTGCTCAACTTCATTTGCTAAAACTGATTTGCTTGTTTACACAGCAGTTGAAGCTGATGAGTTAGCAATGTTTAAAGAAGAATTTGAATCTGACTATCCAGATGTTAATATTAAATGGGTAAGGGATTCAACAGGAATCGTAACTGCTAAACTACTAGCCGAAAAAGATAATCCGCAAGCGGACATTGTTTGGGGTTTAGCAGCAACCAGTCTTGTGCTTTTAGCAAACGAGGGCTATTTTCAGGGATATACTCCTAAAGGCGTAGAAGAGCTTGATCCACTTTATGTTGATCCGCTAAATGACCCTCCGCTGTGGGTTGGTCAAAGGGCGTGGATAGCGGCCGTGTCTTTCAATACAGTTGAGGCTGAAAAGCATAATCTGCCAATGCCTACTAGCTGGATGGATTTAACTGATCCGGTCTATGCTGGACATTTAGTTATGCCTAATCCAAACTCATCTGGTACAGGATTTTTGGATGTATCCAGTTGGATACAAATATGGGGTGAAGAAAAAGCTTGGGAATTTATGGATGCATTGCATGAAAATATTGCACGGTATACTCATTCAGGATCAAAGCCTTGTAAGCTTGCTGGAGCGGGAGAAACTCCGATTGGAATATGTTATGCTCACAGAAGTGCTAAGCTTAAAAACAAAGGAGCTCCACTTGAAACTATTACACCATCAGAAGGTATAGGTTGGGAAGTGGAAGCGTTCGGCATTGTGTCTAATACAAAGAATCTTGATGCGGCAAAAAAATTGGCTGATTGGTCAGTAACACGTAAGGCTAATGTAATTTACAATGAAGGTTATGCTGTTGTTGCTATGCCAGGAGTTGCAAAACCCGTGGAAAATTTTCCGGCAGACATTGTTGAGAAAATGATTGTGAATGATTTTGCTTGGGCTGCTGCTAATAGAATGAGATTACTTGCGGAATGGCAAAAAAGATACGATTCTAAATCAGATCCTAAGTAGGATTATTGTAGAAAAAAACTAAAGCCGGCTATAAAACTAATGAGCCGGCTTTTAACATATAGGTGTTTTTCCTACTTTATCTTAAGTCCAATTTATTTTATTATTAATAATGACCAATACAAAACTTATGACCAAAAGCCATTCTGGGCATAAAATAAAACAAAAAATTAGTCGCGATGATTTGCAGATGCGTTTATTCATGGGTGTCATTGCCCTTTATCTTCTGGTAGCTGTTGCTTTTCCTCTTTATGCCATTTTATCAAAAAGTCTTGACAATCGAGAAGGAGCTTTTGTCGGTCTAGAAAACTATATTTATTATTTTTCAACGCCCGCACTATTTATTTCCATATACAATAGTCTTTTCGTTGCTATTTTTACGACCGTTGTTACCGTTTCCCTTGCATTTACATTTGCGTTTGCCCTAACAAGAAGTTGTATGGTTGGTAAGGGAATTTTCAAAACAATTGCTATGATACCTATTTTAATCCCATCACTTCTTGCGGGCATTGCTCTAGTTTATCTCTTCGGCAATCAAGGTATCATTAAATCAGCATTATTTGGACACTCTATATATGGTCCAATTGGAATCATTATTGCAGAAACCTTTTATACTTTTCCTCATGCGCTGTTAATTATTATGACTGCTTTTTCTATTGCGGATGCCCGAATGTATGAAGCCGCAATATCCTTGCGAGCTAGTCCTTTAAAGATTTTTTTTAGTGTAACCTTGCCTGGTATTCGCTATGGGTTGATTAGTGCTGCGTTTGTTGTATTTACTCTGGTGATTACTGATTTCGGTATTCCAAAGGTGATTGGAGGACAATTCAATGTCCTCGCTGTAGATGTTTTTAAACAAGTTGTTGGACAACAAAATTTTCAAATGGGTGCTGTTGTCAGTGTTGTTTTGCTTATTCCTGCTATGTTTGCATTTGCAGTTGATCGTTTTGTTCAAAAAAAACAAATTACACTATTATCATCAAGAGCTGTTGTTTTTGAACCTAAAAAAAATATAAGATTTGATTCATTGATGCTCTTATTTTGTATTCTAGTATCAATCTTTATAATTACCATTCTGGGCATGTGCCAATTTGCTTCGCTTATAAAATTTTGGCCGTATGATATGTCTTTTAGTTTTAATCACTATCAGTTTTTGATTAGTTGGAGGGGAATAGAATCATATTTTAATTCTATACGATTGGGACTTTATACAGCATTTTTTGGCACTATCATTATTTTTTGTGGCGCGTATCTAGTAGAAAAAGGCAGAGGCATGATAATGGGCAGGAACATATTTCACTTTTTAGCAATGATGCCAATGGCAATTCCGGGCATGACTTTGGGACTTGCCTATATTTTTTTCTTTAATAATCCCATGAACCCATTGCACTTTATTTATGGCTCAATGGCTATTCTGGTAATTTGTACTATCGTTCACTTTTATACCGTTTCCCATTTAACCGCGGTAACCGCCTTAAAACAAATAGATAAAGAATTTGAATCGGTCTCTGCTTCTCTCAAGCAGCCATTTTATCGGACTTTTTTTCGTATAACGACACCAATTTGTCTCCCAGCAATTTGTGAAATTAGTATTTATCTTTTTGTTAACGCAATGACAACTGTATCAGCAGTTGTTTTTTTATATAGTGCTGATACATATTTGGCATCTGTAACTATTTTAAACTTGGATGAAGCTGGTGAAGTAGCCGCGGCCGCGGCTTTGGGAATGATGATTTTTTACACTAATGCATCTGTTAGAATTGTCTATACTATTTTAACTAAAAAAATATTTTTTAAAACGCAAGCTTGGCGCAAAAAATAAATTAAATAATTAGAAAAAATTTTATGACAACAATTCAGTCGTTTTGGTTCGAAGATGCATTAAAAAAAGAACAAAATATTAAGATTAATAAACTAAATAAAAATCTTCATACTGATATTTGTATTGTTGGGGGAGGTTACACCGGGCTATGGACTGCGATAAAAATAAAAGAAAAAAATCCCTCAACTAACTTAGTTATAATTGAAAAAAATTTATGTGGTAGTGGTGCGTCAGGCAGAAATGGAGGTTGCATGATTCCTCAGTCCACAAAGTTTCTTGATATGAAAAAAATAGTTGGAGTTGAGGATGCTAAAAGAATGGTTAGAGCAAGTGAAGATGCAGTATATAATATCAGAGATTTTTGCATACAAAATAATATTGATGCTAAGATTAGAATAGATGGGGTAATCTATACTGCGACAAATAAATCTCACGAAGGTTCTTTTGAAAATCTTATTGAGGAACTTAAAGAAAATAAAATAAATAATTGGGAAAGATTATCAAAAGAAAAGACACAAGAACTAACTGGTTCAAAAAAAAATATTGATGGATACTATTCTGCTATTGGGGGCAGTTTACAGCCAGCTTTATTGATACGGGGATTAAAAAAAATAGCAGAAAAAAAAGGTATAAAAATTTTTGAACATACTTGTATGTTATCTTACCAAGAAAATAAAAATATAATTGTTAAAACTAAAAATGGATCTGTTGAATGTAAAAAACTAATTGTTGCCATAAATGCGTGGACGCCATCGTTTTTTCCTTTTTTATCAAGAAGTATAATTCTTGTTTCATCCGATATGATTATAAGTGAACCAATAAAAGAAAAACTAGAAAATATAAGACTAACTAATGGATTAGTTGTCTTAGATTCTAACTTATTTACTCATTATTGCCGTACTACTACTGACGATAGAATAATATTCGGGAAAGGGGGGAATGCCTTCTCATTTAATAATAAAGTTATTCCTTCCTTTGATGGACCAAGTACAATTCAAACTTTTTTAAAAAAATCACTTGTTAGTTTCTTTCCTTCTTTAAAAAATGTAAAAATAACCAAATCATGGAATGGTGCGTCTGAAAGAACAAAAACGGGATTTCCTTTTTTTGGATATCATCCAAAAAATTCAAATATTTTATATGGGTTTGGATATTCTGGTAATGGAGTTCTAACTTGTTACGTTGGGGGAGAGATTCTAAGTGGCATGGTTCTAAATGAGAAAAATGGCTGGACTCAAAGTAACTTTTGCAAAGGTCCTTTAAAATTATTTCCACCAGAACCATTCAGGTGGGTTGGTGCTATCATAATTAGAAATGCTGTTAGACGAAAGGAAAAGGCTGAACAATTAGAAATAACACCATGGTGGATAGATAGACAGCTTGCTAAACTAGCAACTTCAATAGGGAGAGTAGATGGACAAAAAAACTAAAAATTTAATTCTATCTATACCTATATGGGAAAGTACAATTGAGATAAAAAAAATTGATGGAGGAATTACTAATCAAAATTTTTTGATAAAAGATAATCTAAAAAAGTTTGTTGTACGATTAGGAGAGGATATTCCTGAACATTTGGTTTCTAGATCAAACGAAATCATAGCAAGTAAAGCAGCGTCTGAAACAAATATTAGTCCTAAGGTTATTTATAATTCTAAAGGTATTTTAGTATTACAATATATAGAAAGCGTTACTTTATCAGCAAAGAATGTAAGAAATAAAATAAATGTAATTATTCCATTAATAAAAAAAATTCATTTAGAAATGCCAAAAAAAATTATTGGCCAATCACTAATTTTTTGGGTATTTCATGTAATTCGTAATTATGAAAATTTTTTAAGAAGTAATAAAAGTTCCTATATAAAACTTCTTCCAGATTTATTACATAAATCTGAGCTCTTAGAAAAAAATTCCTCTCCTCATGAAATTGTTTTCGGACATAATGATCTGTTGCCAGCAAATTTTTTAGATGATGGCTTGCGTCTTTGGATTATTGATTGGGAGTACGCTGGATTTAATACCCCTCTTTTTGATCTTGGAGGTTTAGCTTCAAACAATAATTTTTCTCTAAAAGAGGAAGCATATCTTTTAGAAAATTATTTTGAAAAAAAAGTGGATGATGAAACTTGGCAAAAATATAATGCACTTAAATGCGCATCGCTTCTTAGAGAAGCAATGTGGAGCATGGTATCTGAATTAACTTCAAAAATTGATTTTAACTATAAAAATTATACTCAAGAAAATTTGTCAAAATTCAATCAAAGCTATAAAGAATTCAATATTTAATATATCAGTGTTTAAAACGTACAAATATTGTTATGGATAAAAAACTTTTAACTCCTGGTCCATTAACAACATCTATTAAAACAAAAAAGGCAATGTTGCGTGATTGGGGTTCAAGAGATGAAGAGTTTATTGATCTAAATCATTCTATTAGAAAATCTTTGGTTAAATTAATAGATGGAGAAGATGAATTTGAATGTGTTCCTGTTCAAGGTAGCGGGACATTTGCCGTTGAATCAATGATTGGTTCACTAACTTCAAATAATTCTAAAATTCTTATTTTAATTAATGGCGCATATGGACAAAGGATGAAAAAGATTTGTTTATATCTTAATAGAAATCTGATTGAATATGAAATACCTGAAGATGAGATTCATGACTTAAATAAAATTGAAAAAATAATTGATGAAAATAATGACTTAACACATGTGCTTGTTGTATATTGTGAGACAACTTCAGGTATTCTAAATCCTATAAAAAATATTGCAGATTTAGTTGCTAAGAAAAATAAATCTTTGTTCATTGATGCAATGAGTGCATTTGGTGCTCTTTCTCTTAGTTGTAAAGATATTCAATTTGATGCTGTAGCTGCATCTTCTAATAAATGTTTAGAAGGTGTCCCGGGAGTTGGTTTTATTTTGGTAAAAACATCTACTATGGAAAAAGCGAAGGGAAATAGTCATTCTTTAAGCTTAGATTTATTTGATCAATGGCAAGCAATGAAAAAAAACGCTCAATGGCGTTTTACACCTCCAACACATGTCTTAGCTGCTTTTTATCAAGCATTAAAAGAACATGAAAAAGAAGGTGGGATCAATGGACGCTTCATTCGCTACTCAGAAAATTGTAAAATTATATGTGAGGGCATGAAAGAAATGGGATTTACTCAATTGCTTCCTAAAGAACTTCAAGCACCCATAATAATTACATTCATGCAACCTAAAAATGCAAATTTTAAATTTAAAGAATTTTACAATGCTTTAAGCAACAAAGGTTTTTTAATTTATCCTGGAAAATTAACAGTTGCAGAAACATTTCGAGTAGGATGTATTGGAAATTTAAATTCAAAAGATATGTATGATGCGCTCAAAGCCATTAATGATACCATTAAAGAATTAAATATAAAATTAATTTAAAATATATTTCTTCTAGCAATAAAATTAAAAATATTTTTTACCTCTAAAAGATTTACTTTTTAAAAAAAACAATGTCTTTACTAAGAGGAAGTTGTGCAACATTGAAAAAATCAACTGGTATAACAGTGTTTATTTTTAGGATAACTTCTGCCAGTAAGATAAAGTTGTGAAAATCGTAGAAGAATGGTAGACAATATTTTTGCATGGGCAATTTTAGAAATCGAGCTCTCAAAGCCTTTACAGGCGGTATTTCCAACGGTGAATACGGGTTGGAAGCAGAAGATATTTATGTCATAGCACGTGGTAAAGGTTGTAAATTATGGGATACTTCGGGAAGAGAATTCATTGATTTTTCCATGGCGTGGGGCTCTTGTTTAGTCGGCCATAGCCGACCAGAAGTAGTCGAGGCAGTAAGCAAACAGGCGCCCATAGGTTCTAACTTCGCTCACCTTAATAATCATGTTCTAGAACTTGCTGAGGAGATCCAGTCGATCAGCCCAGCGGCTGAAAAATTGAGGTTCTGTGCTTCGGGCACGGAAGCAAACATGTATTGTCAACGTGTCGCTCGCGGATATACAGGACGTAATAAGATTCTCAAGTTCGAAGGAGCCTATCACGGTTCTGATGAGACAGGAGTTACCAGCTTGTTTCCCAAACAAATGCTTGACTTCCCCACACCTGAACCTACGAGTGCTGGAGTATTAGATGTCGACAATCTGTTGCTTGTTGCCCCCTATAACGATCTGCAAGCTACTCATGAAATAATAGAACGGCATAAACACGAAATCGCTGCCGTCATTATTGAACCCTTGCAACGCTGCATACCGCCTGTGGAAGGTTTTCTTGAAGGCGTTAGGAGAATTTGTACTAATAACGATGTACTATTGATCTTTGATGAAGTGGTGACGGGGTTTCGACTTGCCTATGGCGGGGCACAGGAATACTACGGTATCGTCCCTGACCTGATTGCCTATGGAAAAGCCATGGGTGGTGGTTATCCAATCGGAGCTTTTGGTGGCAAAAAAGAGATTATGGAAATGGTCAACGAACGCCGTATTGGTGGTGATAACTATGTGTGGATGGCATCCACGTTAGGAGGCAACCCTATCTCAAGCATCGCAGCATTGGCTGCACTTTCAGTTTACAGACAACCTAAAACCTATGAACGACTTCACCAACTAGGTAAATACTTGCGGCAAGGGATGGGCGAACTACTCTCTCTACGGCAATTAAAAGGTCAGATCATTGGCGATGGTCCTCTTGCCCAAGTGGTGTTCACCGAAGAACCTGCCATCAATTATAGAACTATTAATAAAGGCAATAAAAAACTTGTCCGTCAAATCCTGTTGTCCTTGTTCCGTAAAGGAGTATTCCTAAACCCTATGGGATCAAAGCTTTATCTTTCCATAGCCCATAATGAGGAGGTG
>Ga0187827_10005622_pt1 | contig 14758 bp, 12 predicted proteins | sample ETNtaG_39_FD_167969 | JGI IMG/M metagenome (GOLD analysis project Ga0187827, IMG submission 167969) | Marine microbial and viral communities from oxygen minimum zone, Eastern Pacific Ocean - ETNP2014_SV_150_PacBio MetaG (Illumina Assembly) | ecosystem: Environmental > Aquatic > Marine > Hypoxic...
AATTAGGTGTGCCCATAAATACAATTTTTTTGAACATTAATTATTAAATTAGACTACGATTCTTTCTATGTTATCTTTTGTTTGTTTAGATAATTTTTTAATAATCATTTCTTTCTTTAATTTAGACAAATAATCTATAAACAATATTCCTTCCAAATGATCAATTTCATGTTGTATGCAGATTGCTAAAAGTCCATCTGCCCTTAGTTCTTTAGGACGGCCATTGTAATCAAGGTATTCGACATGGCATTGTTTAGGACGATCAATTTCTGCAAATTGGTTTGGCAAAGATAGGCAGCCTTCTTCATAAGTAAATTTATCTTCTGATTTCCAGATGATTGTTGGGTTCACAAAATACATGGGTTTTTTTGATTCCTTATCTTCATTTTTATTTATATCATCTCTATCTCCGCCTATATCATTTCTAGATCTGCTTATATCCATTACAATTACCCTTTTAGCTACTCCAACTTGAATGGCTGCAAGACCAATGCCAGGAGCGGCATACAACGTTTCCAACATATCATCCATAAGCCGCTGAATATCCTTATTCACATTTTCAACTCTAAGTGATTTTTCCCTTAAAATTTTATTTGGTTCAGTTAATATTTTTCGGATAGTCATAAAAATTACATGTTAATATACATATAATTTTTTATTATTCTAGATACTAATCAAACTCTGTAAGGTAAAATTTTGATAATAATATTATTTCTTATTTTCTTTAAATCTAATTTATTTAATGTTGCGGTAATAAAATATAAAGTTTTGGGATCTAGATCTTCTAATTGATCTTCTCCTATAATTTCAATAATTTTTAGCAAAACTAATCCTATTTGACCCTGATCTGACAAATCAATCAGCCCTTTAGGTATGGTTAATTTATTATCTGAATATTGTTTTTCCAATTTTTTAGGCAATTTTATTCCATCGGCTTTTAACGAGTCTAACAAAATTACATCTTTGGCTGAAAAGTAATATTTTTTATCCTTTTTGATTTTTTTATAAACACTAATTAAATCACTCTCTAATTTTTCAGCGGTATAATTATCTTCTATGAAATATTTAAGTAGCTTTGATTTATGTAAAATTTTGTTATTAAATCTTATTTTTCTAAAGTCTTCTTCTGTTGGTAAATTAGCCTTAATTTGATAAAAACCAAGATATTTCGATGGAACATCTTCTTCTTCTATATTTGACAAGATTGAAGATAATTCTTCAGAGAAAGCATTTTCAATATCGTCTTTTTTAAACAAATCATTTAATAAAACTAGCAAATTAAGTTTTTTTTCTAAATTATCAGAAAGTGATGCTGTTTGATAAATTAAAGCTCTAGCTTTATAGGGTGGAAGAGTTTCGTATATTTCCTCCGCATTTAAGAATTGATCAAAGCTGAATAAAAATTTTCCATAAATACTAAATAGTTCTTTTTTATTATATGAATTGTTAGCCGCAGCCCATTCGTACAAGTTAAATTTAGTTTCATCTTCTAAATCAATAGAATTAAGATTTTCAAGTAAATTAGAAGAAGATAAATATTTCCAAATATATTTACTTGTTTTCATCGAAGGGTCATATTGAAAATCACTATTAGCGATATGAGACAAATAAAAGTTTAATAAATTCTTGTCTGAAACTTCGTCATTTGTTTCTTCGGAATAACCTAATAAATAGTTAATTTTTTTATTATAAAAGTTATCTATAGATCCTTTTTCATTTAGTAAATCATATTGCAATTGAGCTTCCGCAAGATTGTTTCCATTAATAAGGCAATAGATTTTAAATTTTTGTAAATAATCATCATTTGTTCTTTTATTAAAAAATTTAATTTTTTCACATGCTTTATTAATGTCTGCTTCCGATAAATCTTTATCAATTAAATATTTTAACAAATTTGTATTATTTTCTATACCGGGGTTTTTAGACAAAAATTCTTCCATGATATTAACTTTGTCTTTTTTGATTAGCCATTCTAGTTTGTAGTCTAAAAAATCAGATGAATTTATATTTTTAACTGGCAGATATGAATTTGTGAATAAAATTTTGATTAATAATTCTTCTGAATCTTTGGAAAGATTAATTGTTTCTATTCTTTTTAATTGTTCCAATAACATCTTGCCATCCGATTCAATCCAAATTTCCAAGGATAAGTCATTTTCTTCGGGATCAAAGAGACCGTACACTTTATTAAAATCTAGGTCTTCATTTTTCTCTTGAAAAATATTAGTTTTAACAATTTGTCTTTCTTCAAATAATGGTTTTTTTTTATCATCTGGATTTGTTTGAATTGACTCAGCCGATTCTATCTTTATTTCAGAATTACCCTTCCAAATATTAATCGATTCAGCTGCTATTAATTGTATTGAAAAGACTATTGCTAGAAATAATTGAAAAATTATACTATTTAATAACTTTAAATTTTTCATTAGAAATTTTTTGTTTGATAATTTTGTTGGGAGCTGGAAGGTCCAAGTTGCCAATTAAAAAAATAATTACCATTATTATTATGATGTAAATAAAAATTCTAGCTAACAGCTTTAGTAGCGTTCCACGAAACCCTTTTCTTGTTTTTCGATAAAATTGCATATATTATTTTTATTTGTATTTGACAGAATAATTAGGACATAATTGTGATAAATCAAACTTAAATTCTAAGGACATGGAGATTAAAAAAAACCTGGTTTTACTGGGAATGATGGGCGTTGGCAAAAGCAGAATTGGAAAATATGTAGCAAAAAGATTAAAAATTAATTTTTTTGATATTGATACACTTGTTGAAAAAAAGAATGAAATGAAAATTACTGAAATATTTAAAACAAAAGGAGAAATTCATTTTAGAAAGGAAGAGGAATTTGTTACAATGAAATATTTAAATAAAAAGGAGTCCATAATATCCTTGGGCGGAGGAGGATTCATAAACGATAAAATTAGAGAAAAAGTTTTATCAGAATGTATTTCTGTGTGGCTGAATGTTAATTTAAAAACAATTTACGAGAGATTAAAAAATAGCAAAATAAGACCTTTGGCTAATAATAATAAGCAGAACAATCTGGACAAAATATTTTTGGAAAGGAAAAAAATTTACTCTTTAGCTAATCACAAAATTAATTGTGATAATCTTAATATAGATCAAATAAGTAATAGAATTATTAAATTGTATGAAGGAATCTAGAATTATTGTTAAGACAAAAAATAAAAGTTATCCGATAATAATTGGAGAAAACATCTTGGGCAAAACTGGAAATCTAATAAATACACAAATTCCAAATTGCAAAAAAATTGCATTAATCATAGATAGCAAGGTTCCAAAAAAAATCTTAGTACAAATTAAAAATTCAATAAAAAATTTCAATAGTTTGTACATTAAATTAAATACTAATGAAAAAATAAAAAACTTTGGAACTGTCAGCAAATTAATTAATAAACTGCTAAAAAAAAAATTTCATCGAAATGATTGTTTAATTGCCCTGGGAGGCGGGGTATTGGGAGATGTGGCAGGTTTAGCCGCAAACTTAGTCAAAAGGGGTATAAATTTTATTAATATTCCAACAACTCTATTATCTCAGGTAGATTCATCTATCGGGGGTAAGACTGGAGTAAATTCGGAATATGGAAAAAATTTAATTGGCACTTTTTATCAACCAGAAATGGTTATATCTGATACGAGTGTATTAAATTCATTACCAAAAAAAGAGATGGTTTGTGGATACGCAGAAATTTTAAAACATGCTTTAATTTTAGATAAAAAATTTTTCTTTTGGCTACAAAAGAATGGAGAAAAAATAATTAATTTAAACAACAAAACAGTTATTCAAAAAGCAATTCATAAAAGTTGTAAAATCAAAGCTGAGATAGTCGAAAAAGATGAAACGGAAAAAGACTTGAGAATGATTTTAAATTTTGGCCATACATTTGGTCATGCTTTTGAAGCCACAACTAATTTTTCTAATAAAATAAATCATGGTGAATCAGTGCTTCTGGGTATGTTATGTGCCGCCGAATTTGCTTTTAGAAATAAAATATTGAAGAACAAAGATTTTAACTTAATTAAAGATCATTACTCTGTATTAAATTTGCCAAATAAAATCAGTGATTATTTTACAAAAAAAGATGTGAAAAATATAATCCAATTTATGAAATCTGATAAAAAAAAAACTGACTCAAAAATAAAATTAATATTGATTAGCAAAATCGGAAAAACATTAAAATCTAGGAGTTTAAAGGATTCTATTTTAAAAAATTATTTAAATACAAAACTATTTTGAAAATTAAATTATAATTATTTGTAAAGAATGGATACTTCTCCCTATTTCGTCTCTTAAAATACCATGTATTTTTCTATTTGCTTCAATAGAACTAATTTTTTTTAATTCCGATGATTCAATTATTAATTTTATATGAAACTTCTCTTTACTGAAATTTTTGTGTTTCTTATGCAAAAAAGATTTGTCTTCTATGTTAATATTATTAATTTTAATTTCTTTTGTTAATTTCTCTTTTAAAATTTTTATTAAGCTATTTATTTTCATTGATGTTACAATATATATAATATGGAAAATATTTGCGATTATAAAAATTGTAGAAAAATTGCTAAACACAAAGCGCCAACCGAAAAAGATAATAGCAAAAAATTTAGATGGCTATGTTTAGATCATATAAAAGAATTTAATCAAAAATGGGACTATTTTAAAGGTATGTCAGATCATGAAATATATAATTTTTTAAAATCTGACATGACATGGCATAAACCGACGCAGAGTTTTAATTCACCGGACAACTTTTTTAATATATTGTGGAAAAATACTCTTAATGAAGGAGAGAATATTTTAAATAGTAAGTATGGAAAGAAAATTAAAACAAAAATTAATTTCTCAAATAAAGACAGGGAAGCATTTAAAATTATTGGATTAGAAGTTGGTGGAAAATGGGACATAATCCAAAATCAATTTAAAAAACTTGTCAAAAAATATCACCCTGATATGAATGCGGGAGATAAAAAATTTGAAGAAAAACTAAAAATTGTTACTCTAGCTTATACTCAGCTCAAGTTAGCTTATAAAGGAAAGTAGATGACAGCGAACCTAGATATTAGACCTGATATTAAAATTTCAGTTAACCAATCTTTTGGCATAGATACCGATATGCTGGTTGATGGTTTTTCGAAAAAAAACGAATATGTTCCTGAAATTGATAAGAATTATAAATTTGATAGAGATACTACGCTTGCTATCATATCCGGCTTTGCTTTTAATAAAAGAGTCTTAATACAAGGATACCACGGTACTGGAAAATCTACTCATATTGAGCAAGTTGCTGCAAGATTGAATTGGCCATGTATAAGAGTAAATTTGGACAGTCATATTAGTAGAATCGATTTAATTGGAAAAGACGCAATTGAAATAAAAAATAACAAGCAAATTACAGAATTTAAAGAAGGCATGCTTCCTTGGTCAATACAAAATCCTGTCGCTTTGGTTTTTGATGAGTACGATGCAGGAAGACCAGACGTAATGTTTGTAATTCAAAGGGTTCTAGAATCTGATGGAAGTTTTACTTTATTAGATAAAAATAAAGTACTTAAACAAAATAAATTTTTTAGGCTTTTTGCAACTACTAATACGGTGGGACTTGGTGATGCAAGCGGTCTATATCCTGGCACTCAACAAATTAATCAAGGGCAGATGGACAGATGGAATGTCGTAACAACTCTGAACTATTTAGATTTAGATAAGGAATTAGAGATTGTTTTAGCAAAAAACAAAAATTTAAATAATATCAAAGGCAAAGAAAAAGTTTCTAATATGATTAAAGTAGCGAGTTTAACAAGAAAAGGTTTCATGGCAGGAGATATTTCTAGCGTCATGAGCCCAAGAACTATAATTCATTGGGCGGAAAATTCAGAAATCTTTAAAGATACAGGATATGCTTTTAGAGTAACATTTTTAAATAAATGTGACGACCTAGAAAAGACTATTATTGCCGAATACTATCAGAGATGTTTTGGTGAAGATCTTCCAGAGTCTACTGTAAATATAAAAATATAAATGAACAAAGAAGAGGCTCTAAAAGAAAAATTCAAAATCGCCTTAACCTCCACCATAAAAGTAATTTCGGAAAAGGATAAAATTGAAATTAATTTTGAAAATAAAAATTTAAGCTCTAAGAATTTTCATTTTTATAATTTGGATAACTTAAAGAGTCTTGATGACTATACTAAAATCAGAGCCGAAACTGATTCTGAAGCTTTAAAATTAAGATATTCCCACAGGAAAACTTATCAGAGAAATTCACCAAAAACTTCTGTTGGAAAATCTCTATATTATTTAACAGAAAAAATTAGATATGAAAAAATAGGTTCTGATAATCTCAAAGGTATTAAACAAAATCTTCTAAAAAATTACGAGATTAGACAAAAATACAAAAGAAAAGATCAACTAAATGCCAAGGAAGATGTGAGTGCTAAAGAAGCTTTTGAATTATATCTATTGAAACATTTTCATAACGTTAAGCTCACAAAATTATCTAAGGAGATTTTAAGTTCCTGGGAAAAAATGTTTGACAAAAAATTAAACAATAAAATAGATTTTTTCAAACAAAATATTCATAACCAAGAAATTTTTAATTCTACCTTTTCCAAAATAATTGAAAGTATGAATATTGGAGAAAATTCCGAAGAAAAAGATCAAGAAAATGAGAGTGAAGCGAATAATAATAAAAATCAAAATGATAACAAAAATGAGCAAAATAGTGATGAAAGAAAAAAAAACAAACTAGAAGTAGATCAAAATAGCCTTGATGCAGAATTTGATCTTAACGATGTTAAAATGAACGAGAGCTTAATGGATTCTGATACGGAATCTAATAATAATTCAGAAATAATAGAAAAACGAAACTATCAGAATAGTAGAAATCTTTACAAAATCTACACTGAAGAATTTGATGAAATCGCCAAGGCTGAAAAACTTGAGACAAATGAAGAAATAATCAGATTAAGAAAAAACCTTGATCAACAATTAACAGGTTTTCAGAACGTAATAGCAAAATTGGCTAACAAATTACAAAGAAAATTGTTGGCAAAACAAAATAGATCTTGGCAATTTGATCTTGAGGAAGGCTTATTGGATAGTTCCAAATTAACAAGAGTCATAATTGATCCGTTTAGTCCACTTTCATTTAAGAAAGAAAAAAATATAGAATTTAAAGATACGATAGTTACTTTACTTATTGATAATTCTGGTTCAATGCGCGGTAGGCCAATTACTATTGCTGCAATTTGTGCCGACATCTTGTCGAGAACATTAGAACGTTGTTCGGTTAAGGTCGAAATTTTAGGATTTACTACAAAAAATTGGAAGGGTGGACAAAGTAGAGAAAAATGGAATTTGAATAACAAGCCTACTAACCCAGGTAGACTCAATGATCTGAGACATATAATTTATAAATCTGCAGATTCACCCTGGAGACAATCAAAAAAAAATATTGGTCTCATGCTAAAAGAAGGTATTCTAAAAGAAAATATCGATGGAGAAGCAATTAAATGGGCTTTCAACAGAATTAGGAAAAGAAAAGAAGAAAGAAAAATTATTATGGTTATTTCAGATGGAGCTCCAGTTGATGATTCGACTTTATCCACAAACTCAGGAGATTATTTAGAAAAAAATTTGAAACAAACAGTCAAATTTATTGAAGATAAATCTAATATAGAAATTTTAGCCATAGGAATTGGTCACGATGTATCCAGATATTATAGTAAAGCAATCAAAATTGCTGATGTTCAAGAACTAGGAGATGTAATGATTGACCAACTGAGCAATCTGTTTAACAAAAAAACCTTAAAATCTTTAAATTAAATTCTTTTTAAATCAGTATTAAGCCAACTTATATTAATAATTGCGCCGTTCATTTTTGAAGAATTTTTAAAATTTATTTTTCCATAATTTTTTTCTAATAATGTTTTGCCAATAAATGTTCCTAATCCCAAACCTGTTTTTAACCTATTTTCTTGAGAAACAGATACAACATAAGGTTCACCGAGTTTATCAATTATATCATTTGGAAAACCGGGTCCATCGTCACTAATTTGTATTTCAGTATTTTTTTCATCACTTATTAGCTTTATTTCTACTTTTTTTTTAGAAAATTTATTCGCATTACCGATAAAGTTTCTTAAACCATAATTTATTTCAACAGATCTTTTGAACTTAATAGAATTCTTATTTTCTGTAGTATTAAAAAAAAATTTTTTTTTGCTTATTTCTTGAAATGTTCGGATAATTTCTCTTAAGTGATCATGAAAAGAAGTTTTAAAACCAATAAACTCATCTCCCAAGTGTGGATTTATAGATAATTTTTTTAATATCTGATTACATCTATCACTTTGGTTAATTAATAGATCAATATCTTTTTCTAATTTCTTGTTGCCCTTTACTTCTTGTTTTAATTCTTTTGCAATTAAGGATACAGTAGATAGCGGAGTTCCTAAAGAGTGGGCTGCTGCCGCTGCCTGTGCTCCTAAAGACGACAATTCATGTTCTTTTGCCATAACATTTTGGATATTATCCAAGGCTTTTTTTCTTTTTCTAGATTCTTCTCCAAATTTTGAACCAAAATAAACCAAAAATATTAGACCTATAATTATTGCCAATGGAGTAGCATACAAATAATAATCAGGAACGTAGAAATATAAATGTATCGGACTTGGTAAATCAAAATAAAAAAAAGTTAAAATAATTATAGTGAATATAGTTATGACAACTAAATTAATGGTACTGGATAATTTTAAATAGATTGAAGAAAATACCGAAGGTATAATCAGTAAAAATATGAAGGGATTAGTTACTCCTCCTGTAAGATGGATTAGAATTCCCAATTGAATAATATCATAACCTAAATAAATTGTAGAAAGGTTATTGTTCAGTTGATTTTGTTTTATTTTAAATTGAAGAAATAAATTAGTTAGAATACCAATGCCAATTATAAAACTGCAAACTAAAAAATAAAAATCAAATTGAAAAACTAATTTTGCAACATTGACTGTTGTATACTGACCCAGTAACGCCACCCACCTCAAGTTTACAAAAGTACCTTTATTAAGCTGAAAATCTTTTGAAGATTTAAACAACTTGCCTAAATTCATTAAATTAAATATCTAGATTTGAGACATCCAAAGCTCGGCTAATAATAAAATCTTTTCTAGGAGCTACATCGTTGCCCATTAAAGTTTGTATTAATTTTTGGTCATCTTTAGATTTTACTTTTGTTTGTTTTGAATATTCAACTTTTAACAAAATTCTAGTTTCTGGATTAAGAGTAGTGCTCCATAGTTCTTCTGGATTCATTTCACCAAGACCCTTAAATCTTTGAATGCTCATTTTCGATTTTTCATTATCGATGAAAGCTTTATATTTACTGGAGTCTTTATTAATTTTTTTAGATTCCTTCGAAGATTTTAAAATAAAGCTTTCTAGTTCTTTATCGTCTTTAATGTATATGTTTTTTGTTCCTTTTGAGATTCTATAGAGTGGCGGCCGAGCAAGAAAAATTTTGCCGTTTTCAATAAGTTTATAAAACGGATAGTTGTTAAAAAAAGTTAACAATAAAGTCCTTATGTGTGAGCCATCGACATCTGCATCAGTCATAATAATAATTTTGCCATATCTTAAATCGTCAATTTCGAAATCTTTTGGATCTACACCAAGTGCATTGATCAAGGTAACAATTTCATTTGATGACATCATTTTTGAAAGCGCCTTAGTTTGATGATCTTTTTCATTTCCATTTATTTTTGATAAGCCATTGTTATCAATGTGAGTATTTAAAATTTTTCCTCTCAACGGCAGAACAGCTTGAAATTTTCTATTTCTACCCTGTTTCGCTGAACCACCGGCTGAATCTCCCTCCACAATAAATAGTTCAGTATTTTCTGCTTTCCCAATTTGACAATCGGCAAGTTTTCCAGGAAGCCCTGTTAGTTCTAATACTCCTTTACGTCTAACGTTTTCTCTAGCTTTTCTAGCAACATCTCTTGCTAAAGCAGCATGAATTACTTTTGCTAAAATAACTTTTGTAATAGAAGGGTTTTGATCAAACCATGTGGATAGTTTTTCATTAATAATTGATTCTATTATTAATCTAATTTCTGATGAAACTAATTTATCTTTTGTTTGAGATGAAAATTTTGGGTCAGGCATTTTGATCGATAGAACTGCTGTTAATCCTTCTCTAATGTCATCACCTGATAGGGCAATTTTATTTTTTTTTATAAGGCTGTTTTCTTTTGCATATCTATTAATTACCCTAGTTAATGCGCTCCTAAAGCCTAGTAAATGCGTTCCTCCATCTTTTTGGAAAATGTTATTGGTAAAAGCAAGCACCTCTTCAGTATAGCCAGCGTTCCATCTAACAGAAGTTTCAACTATTACATCTCCCTTTTTGCTAGTGATTGAGATAGGTTTTTTGAATAGTTCATTTTGATTATTGTTAAGAAGCTTTTCTTTTTTATTATCTAAAAATTCTACAAATGCATCAATTCCACCATCATATTTATTTACAAATTCTTTAGGTTTGGATCCAGTTTTATCAATAATAGATATCCTTATATCTTTATTTAAATAGGCTAATTCTCTCACTCTTTTTTGAATGATCGATGAACTAAATGTTGTGGAAGAAAAAATTTCTTTTGAAGGTAAAAAATTTATCAAAGTGCCGGTTTTATTGGTTTTGCCAATAACTTTTAATGGAGAGAGGGCTTTTCCATCTTTAAATTCCATATAATGCTCTTTTTTGTCTCTATAAATTGTTAACTTTAATTTCTGAGATAAAGCATTAACCACTGAAACACCTACTCCATGTAATCCACCTGATACTTTATACGAACTGTGGTCAAATTTTCCTCCCGCGTGTAATTGAGTCATAATTACTTCTGCAGCAGATTTTTTTTCACCTTTATGGATATCTACTGGAATACCTCTACCATCATCTAATACACTTAAGGTTCCATCTTTATTAATTTCAATTTTTATATTTTTACAGTAGCCGACTAAAGCCTCATCAATTGAATTATCCACTACCTCGTAAACCATGTGATGCAAGCCAGTGCCATCATCGGTATCACCAATGTACATCCCGGGTCTTTTTTTAACTGCCTCTAAGCCTTTAAGAATTTTTATCGAATCCGCTCTATAACTTTTTTTTTCTGATTTTGATAACATTTTTATTTTCTTTTGGAAAAGGAGAAATTACCATTTTTTTAAATTTAAATAAAATGATCTAATTTTTTATACTTAAAATAAGGCTGATAATCCTAGTCAATTTAAACTTTTTATAAATTTATTTCTTGTTTATCAATTTATTGAAAAAAAACTCATTTTTAGACAGAAAACAAAGAGGGAGTGCTAGCAAAAGCCCACTCCCTCTAAAATTGTCCAAAAAAAATAATTTAAATTATTTTGATGATCTCTTTAACTACTGCTGAGACCAAACGTACCACACTACTGCGGCTAGAACTACCCATTCCATAAATCACTCCTTTTAATTTATTAAACGAATCTTGTTAGATGTATAACTTAAGATTTTTTATATTGAAACTAATTAATTTTTCAAAATGAAGAGAGAAAAAGGTTTATTTCAAAGCTTATTTCGCTCCCTTAGTGCACATCGAAATCCGGCGTGCACTAAGAATTCTTAATAATACCTTAAATACGATTTATATCAGGAAATCTATTGATTACTGATTTGAAAAGTACCAAACCAAAGCTGCTCCAACTAAAACAACTGTCCACATAAGTCTCTCCTTTCAATTATCGATACAAATTAACTAAATTATATATTAATTAAAAAATTTTAACATTAAAGTCAATTAATTACTTGCACATAATTATCAACATTTGGGTTCGCAAAAGAACTACCTCTTATATATCTTCCCAATGCGCACGCATCCAAAATCGTTCCATAATTATAACTGATTTATTTTTAAAATTTTTACTGATTTAAGTAATACGCTATTCCTATTATACCTGCTATAACTACCCATTCCATAAATCACTCCTTTTAATTTATTAAACGAATCTTGTTAGATGTATAACTTAAGATTTTTTATATTGAAACTAATTAATTTTTCAAAATGAAGAGAGAAAAAGGTTTATTTTAAACCTCATTCACACAAATAATCATGATATTTTGCCATGTTAATCAATAAATCAAGGTATAAAAAAAATATTAAGTAATCAATGAATTTTAAGTTAACCAAAATTTGTTATACATTGCTCGAGCTCTTTTATAGACAAATATATGTCTCCCGGTCTTTTTTGGTTTTCATCTATTTTTTTTGTTTGTATCAATTGATAGTTTAAATCATTTATATAAGATATTCTCTCATATACAGTATTCGAGTGTGTACAAGGTCTTATTTCTATAACTTTTGTTTTTGGTTTGCAAAACGCCAAATTTGCAAAAGCGGCCCCATGCGCTCCAACAATAACCTCTGCATTCCTAAACAAATATACTTGTTCAAAAAAAGATAATTTTGTTAATTGATATTTGGAAAAACCTTTATTTTTTAAAAAATTAGAAACTTCACTTTCATTCTGAATTTGACAGTGTTTAAAAATTGAGTCAGTACGATCAATAAATACTTTTTTATTTGCATTAATTTTTTTTTTATGGATTAAATATGTATCTCTTAACCAATGTATTGCCCAAGACGGTTGAAATTTATTTTGTTTTAAAATAAATCCTTTATAATAATTTGGATGATCTACAACTAAAAGTTCGTCCGCTTGTATATGCCTAAATTTTTTACTGTTAATTATTCGATTTTCATTAATACCCAAGACAGCTAAAGTATCTTTCTGAAAGTCAGTTAAATTTGGGGTATAATAATAATTGATATCATTTAAGGAATAATGCTCGGAGCATAATTTTATTTTCGGCAACATATCAAACATCCAATGTGCGTAATTGTTTCCACTTGCGCCCTGTAAAATCGATAAAACCTTTCCTATTATTTTTTTTTTTATTCTTGGAGTTCCCTTTGTTAAAACAATATTATTTGAACCATCTTCCAAATTACCTAAAATTTGCTGATATGAAATTTCACCTAGTAAAATATTGTTACTAATTATTGCGACATGCTCAACATAGTCAGTATATACTCTTCCATTAATTATTTTATAGCTGTAATAATCTCCTGAATTCTCAATATCTGACTTGATGCTCTCAATTTTTTTTTTGGTTACATCTTTTATTTTTGATAAATCAATTCCAAGCTCAATATTACCATAGATTAATTTAAATATTAATTGAAAACTTCTTTTAAAATATAATTGTAGAGTTTTTTTAACTTTCATCATTTTCAACAATACAGTAAATTTAATTATAAAAATATAGTCAATGAACTATTAAAAAATTTAGATTTAATGATTAATAATATAGAAATATTTTGTGTTACTGATAAATATTATAATTTTTTTAATGATATCATCAAAAAATAATTTCACTATAGTAATTGTAACATTTAAAAGCGAAAGAGTTATAGAAACATGTTTGAATTCAATTGATCAAAAATATGCAGTAATTATTGTTGAAAATTCCGGAGATAAAAACTTTAAAAAAAACATCGAAAGCAAATTTCCAAACGTTGAATGTTATTTAACGGGATCTAATATAGGAATGGGTTCTGCAAATAATATTGGGATAAAATTGGCTAAAACTAATTATGTTTTAATTCTAAATCCTGATGTAAAATTAACACAAGATACCATAATTAATTTAACATCTGAAATTGAATTGATTAATAACTTCGCCATTGCAGCACCAATGGAAATTACAGATTTAAAGAAAAAAAATTATGGTTTTATTAATAACAATCATTCAAAAATAAACGATCGTCCTTTTAAAGTTGATTATGTTGATGGATTTGCCATGTTAATCAATAAATCAAGGTATAAAAAAAATATTTTTTTCGATGAAAATATATTTATGTATTTAGAGAATAATGATCTTTGCAAAAGAACAATAGAAAATAATGAAAATATTTATGTAATTCCAAAATCGCAAATAGTTCATTTTGGCGCAAAAGCAGTAAGCGATGAATTTTTTAGTGAAGTGGAATTTTCAAGAAATTGGCATTGGATGTGGTCCATATTTTATTTTAATAAAAAACATTATGGTTATTTTTTCGCCTTGAAAAAAACATACAAAAAGCTAATAACATCAATGATTAGATATTTATTTTATACATTAACTTTTAATTCTATAAAAAAAAAAATTTATTTGATGAGATTTTCAGGACTTTACAATTCTATTATTGGAAAAAAATCTTGGTATAGACCGAAAATTAAATAATTTATTAATATCATAAAAATTTATGAATTTATGAAAGTAACGAATTTGATATCCTGATTTAATCATTGCTCCACACTATTCATCTCATGGAGAGATGGCCGAGTGGTTTAAGGCGCACGCTTGGAAAGCGTGTATACTGTTAAAGGTATCGTGGGTTCGAATCCCACTCTCTCCGCCATTTAATGAAATTAACACATTATTAAAAATTAGATTATAACTGAATTAAATGGATAATTTAAAAATATATTGTATGTGTTTACAAAACACCAATTTACAAATAATCGAAAATTTAAATTATATTCCTGTAGGTCTAAAAAATAATGATTTTTCCAAGGAATGGTTGAGAGACAATACTAAAGAAAATATTTCTGAAAAAAATCCTTATTATGGAGAATATACTTTTTATTATTGGTAT
>Ga0187827_10005623_pt1 | contig 14756 bp, 7 predicted proteins | sample ETNtaG_39_FD_167969 | JGI IMG/M metagenome (GOLD analysis project Ga0187827, IMG submission 167969) | Marine microbial and viral communities from oxygen minimum zone, Eastern Pacific Ocean - ETNP2014_SV_150_PacBio MetaG (Illumina Assembly) | ecosystem: Environmental > Aquatic > Marine > Hypoxic...
CACAACTCCATCATCTATATTGGCACTTGAGTTATAATTAAAGGCGGATATATCCATACAACCTTCAATTAGAGGAACAATAGCAGGACAGAATTGAAAGTCTGTAATCGCTTCTGTTGTTTTGATTTGGTAACCTCGATTGTACTGTAAATTTCCAATGCCGTTAAAGCCAAATTCTGTCATATAAACAGCTCCACTGTTGTCTTTAACTATGACAACCTTATCTACCACAGGACTAAAGGCTTCAATAACATCCATGGGCTCATAACAAGTATAACCAATCATATTCCAACCTTGAGCTAGTTCTAATGGTGAATCTTGTTCTATATAAGCAGTGTTCTGTCCTAAAAAGGTGAATGGAACAAATAGAAGGAGGTAGAGTATATTTTTCATAGTTGTGTATAATAAGAATCTAAATATACGAAAAAGAGGGTGAATTATTCTGTTACAATTTATACGTATTTGTTCACTTTTATATGGCTATTACTCTTGGTGAAATAAATCATAGATTTACAGTATGAAAAAAAATTATCTATTCCTGCCCATTGTTTTTCTTATTCTCATATTCGCTTGTGAAAAAACTTCGAATGATTGTTGTTTATTCTCAACTATCTCAGAATTAGACACAAGCAAAGTAAATAGAAAAGTCCTTGTACTTGGTATTGATGGAATTAGAAGCGATGCCATGATGCAAAATAATGCGCCTTTTATGTTTGCCCTTTCTAATGATGCAGACGTTTATTTTACAGGCTCTCATATTACTGAATCTATTACTTACAGCGGCCCAAATTGGTCTAGCATTCTTACTGGAGTTCATTATAATAAACACGGAGTTAGTGATAATGGATTTGATAATCCTAACTTTGATACATATCCAACTTTTTTTGACTACATAGAATCTGTAGATAGTACCATAAATACTGCTTCTATTGTAAATTGGACCCCTATTAATACTCACATATTATCATCCTGTACTGATTTTTCTCCGGAGCTGCCTGTTCAAGACATTGAGGTATTTGAGCAGGTGCAAGACCTTCTAGTTAACGATGCTCCTTTTAATGCAGATATGGTGTTTGTTCACTTTGATGAATTAGATGCTGCGGGGCATGCTTTTGGCTTCAGTTCAGATGTACCAGAATATTCGGCTACTTTAAATACAATAGATTCTTATGTAGAAAATATATTTAATATAATAAATACCAAACGTATTAATGGTGAAGATTGGTTGGTTATGATAGTATCTGATCATGGGGGTGATGGTACAGGACATGGAGATGCACAAAATCCCTACATCAATCAAACAATATTGATTGCACAACATCCCAATTTAATTTTTAAAAATCAGCACAGTAGTAATCAATGCGATTTAGCACCTACAATCTTAAAATTTTTAGGAATATCAAATTCAAATTTTGATTGCCAAAAAGATGGTATTTCTCTATTTGAAGAGTAAATAGATAAATGGTTAAAAAGCTAAAAAACATTAAGGCCATGTAAAACTCAGGATATCCTGAGTCGTTTTAACTAAATAACCCTTTCCTGGGCTTAAATTACCAATACCATTAAAGCCCCAACTAGGTAGATATGCCATACCTTGGCTATCCTTAATTATTATAATTTCACTTACAATTTCTTCTGTAGCTACAACAAGGTCTTGTTCATAGCTTTGAGTATAGGCTACGATATTCCATCCCTCCTGAAAATTTATCAGTATAGACTCACATTCCATATTGTTTAAAGTCTCTTGAACATTACTTAATTGTGTTTCTAGCTCATCAATTTGAGCATACATATTTTCTACGTCTTCTAGAGCCCAAGCTAAAGTGTCGGACCACAAAATAGAACAAGAACCATCATCAATGTTAGAACTAGGGTTGTACTCAAAATACAATGGATTAACACATCCATATTGGCTATTGTTTATAGTATCGTTACTCGTATCTAAATCCCTTACACATCTAACATAATTAAAAACATATCGCACATCTCCTTGAGGCCCAAAATAGCTTGGATAATCACTAGGATTCCCCTCTTTAGGATCGTTTCGTTGTGCTCCTACTCCATGTACATCTAATAATTGATAATTACCTGAATTTGGAGGCATCTCCATTTGACCCTGTGCCTCTCCAAAGCAAAAGTAAACAGCATCAGAATACTGTTGCACTCCATCACGAAGTGGTGAACTAGTCCAGTAATAGCCATATTGACCCGAATTGCCAGAAGGATCTAGAATTGATGTGCAATCGAATAAGGGATTTATAGCTGGCGATGCGCTTGTATTTGGACTTCTGCTGTAATCAACAATACTGTGAAGTTCTTTAGCGTTTGGCAATCGCCAATCATCGTAACCCCCATGCGTTAAACCCTCTGCATAAGCCAAGGCACTTTCCCAATCATAGGTATTTCCATTATCGGCTTGTTGCCACATTAGCCCCGTATTTTCATCGCTAATGGTACCGTCGGCATTATCGGAAAAATTATTAAGCCCATAATTAGTATTTCCACGAACTAACCTAAAATACATGCTATTTGGGTTTCCCGTTTGAGGGTGATACTTTGGGTAACCCTTCAATCGACCATCTACAAAATTAAAGCCATATACAGAAGTATCTCCATTCATTAAAAGATCAACACAATGTGTTTTAGACCAGGTTTGAGCGTCTATTTCCCTTTCTCCAATATCAGTATTTCCAATAGGCTGATCGAAATAAGTAATGTCGATAAATTTGGTGATGGCATTTTCACCAAAACATTGCCCGGTAAAAAGTGATAAGGAATACAACTCCTTAATACTTGGAATTCTCCAATCGTTATAATTGGCCAAGCTCATTGTATCGGTCTTTAGTACTGCCTGCTCATAACTAATTTTGTCTCCCATATTTTTTTGCCACATAAGCCCTGTTATATTATCGGTAATCGTTCCATCACCATTATCGGTATAACTAGGCTGATTGCCGTTATAGTTAGCATCTTGACCGTAAAAAGAGTTATCTTGATTGGGAGCAGAAATAATACTATTGTTATTATAATAATCAGACACATCTGTATCAACTATGGGATAGTTAATCTGCGCATAACTATTTAGAACAAATAGTAAGTTTAGGATTAAAAATAATTTAGAGCTCATCGCTTGCACAATTTTAATAGTGTTCAAATAAATTCTAGTTAAGACTAATTATCACCCCAACTAAAACCCAGAATAGATTGACTGGTTTTAATGAGATAACCCTTTCCGGGGATTAAATTCCCAATTCCGTTAAAATCCCATTCTGGTAGATAGACCATTCCTTGTTCATCTTTAACAACAATAATATGATCTACAATTTCTGCAGTAGCCATTACAATATCTTGTTCGTAGTTTAATGCATAACCAATCATATCCCAACCCATAGGCAAATCTACAAGTATAGAAAAACAGTTCTGCTCTAAATCTATTTGACTTTGGACGTCTGCTATTTGAGACTCTAAGCTACTGGTAATGCTTTCAGCTTCATCTAGCTGAACTTGCAAAGTATTTAAACTGTCTATACATAAGGTATTACAAGAGCCATCATCAGCTACTGCTTCTGAACTATATTCTATATATAATGGATTGGTACATCCATCTAATAAGGATTCATCTAAAATTGTATAAGAATGGGCTACTGTTCCGTTTTCACCAGCACTTGGTAAAAATGCGCGTACATAATCTACACTAACTTCTGTAGGCTTAACAGAAACTCTTAAATGACCAGAATTATTTATCACCAGGGTGGAGTCGTTATTGTTGTAAATATTAAAACCTGTACCATAATCGATGTCCGAAGGCTGAGGACACTCTTGATAAATCATTCCATCTATTTCTTCTTTAGCGTATACGTGATCATGTCCATGAAAGAAAACTGTAGTAGCATTATCCACCATCATTTGATGTATTGAAGTACTATATGTCCAATCAGCTCTATGATTGCTAAATTCTGCTGATGATGCACCCCACTCAAAATCATGGGCAGCCTCTGCTCCACCTCTTCCATAGAGATTTGTTCCACCCGATACATGATGTGCGAATACGAATTTCCATTTAGAGTTACTACTTTCTAGAGTTTGTTTAAACCACAGGTATTGTTCTTCGCCCAAGGTCCAATCCCATCTATCTCCAGTTTCTAGCTCATCGTTTATTTCGCCACCTTGAGAGCCCGGATAGGGTTTTATCATGGTATTCCAAAAAGGCTCTATAACAACAAACAAAGCATCTCCCCATTCAAAGGAATAATAATCTTCCCTAAAATGGTCTTCTATAATATCTGTATAACTATTATCACTATTTCCCGAAAAGAAGTCGTTGGGTATGGGATTCAAAAAGTGTTTCTTTCTATGATTTACATTCATATAAGGCCTGCTTAAGGCAACAACACTTGTGTCATCAATATTCCAACCCTCCTCATCTTCGTGATTTCCAACACAAAGATAAATTGGTGTTGAGTGGCTTATTAGCCCCATATGCTCCCTTTGCATAAGATATTCTGCTCTTACTGCACTTGTATCTCCCAATGCAACGTCTTCCATACCAATAGCGTCGCCCAAATCAAAATGCAAATCAGGATTATCATTGGCAATATTCTGCAATGCTTTTCTATACAAGTTCACTCTAGCAGGACCTGTAGTGGTTTCTATATGAGAGTCGCTACTTACTGTAAATACAAAATCGCTACCGACAGGCTTTTGGGTATTAAAGCTATATACATCTCTTTCTATCCAATTGTCTCCATTATCTTCGCTATACACCAATCTGTAATAGTATTTAGCATTGGCCGTTAAATTAATAAAGCTATGCTCAAAGCTAGTGTTGGCTGGAGATGAATAATAGCCGCTATTAGGTAACTTAAGATTAAGAGCTTCAGGCGAGCTACCATAATCAAAATAATATATCAAATCTGAGTCTGCCTCCATATTCACTGTGGCTGAACTATTAGTAATTCGCCCAATTAACTCTGGTGCAATAAAACTTAGTTGCGAATAACAACTGCTCGTTAAAATAAAAAAAAGTAGTATTAGTGTTGATATTCTCCCCATAGATGCAGATAAAGGTTGTAAGTCTTAAAAGAATTTAAACTAATATACTCAAATATTACTCATACATTGAATAATTTCAAATTGTAAAATAAACTGTGATCAACTGATAGTCCAAGACATATTATTGTTTTTTAGTCTATGTGTAATTCTATCTAAAACGCATAATAAAGCTGCTCTCGGTTCTGCCGTATTAATCTAAAATTCAGTAATTATTGTGTTTCTTAAAAAAATTGAAAATCCTATTTAGAACCACTCTAAACTAGATAGTTGCACCTATATTTTATTCTTAAAAATGTACAAAAACAAGCTATTCTTATATTTTTACCTGAGTAAATTACAGATATAAAGTAAAGTAATCAGTTTAGGATGGATAAGACAGCTACTTTAGAGAAAACAGAAACACTAAAGGCATTAAAGATCGATGAGCATATTGTTGAAATTGTAAGTGATTCTGGTGAAGGAGCGCAGAAATGTGGTGTGAGTTTCGCTGCTATTTCGGCAAAAATGGGTAACGGTGTGTGGACGGTAGAAATTATACCAGCAGAAATTCAGCCCCCCGCAAGAAGTAGAGAAGGTGCGTCTGGAATTCGCATTAGAATTGGATCTAAAAAAATAACCAATTCTGGTAATGAAGCCAATTTAGTTATTGCATTGAATGAACAAGTTCCTTACGGAAGAATAGATCAAAATGCATATAAGGAAGGTACAACCATGTTACTTGAATGTAAGTGGGCAACAGACCCATCAAAAGATATTCGCAAAAAATATGCTGATGCCTTAGCGGATTTCAAAAGCAGAGGATATAATGTAATTGAAATTCCCATGGAACTCGAGTGCCTAAAGGTGGTAAAGAATGCCAGAAAAGGTAAAAATATGTGGGTCTTGGGAATGCTTTGTTACATCTACAGCAGGGGAATAGAAAAAGGTGAAACACAGATAAAAAATATATTCCGAAAAAAATCGGATAAAATTATCAATTCAAACATCGACTTATTACATGCCGGTTATAAATGGGCTAAGGCCAATTTAAACTTCCATTATGATGTTCCGGGTATGGATACAGATGAGAAGATGGTTGTAATGAATGGTAATGAGGCTATAGGCTTGGGAGTAGCAGCTTCGGGAATGGAAGTTTGTTCAATGTATCCAATTACTCCGGCTACTTCAGCATCTCATTTATTGGCTGAAATATTTAAAAACTTTGGTGGTAGAGTCCATCAGGCTGAAGATGAAATTGCTGCCGTTGGTTTTGCAATAGGATCCTCTTATGCAGGTAAAACTGCAGTAACTATTACTTCAGGACCTGGAATGGCTCTAAAAACAGAGTTTTTAGGATTAGCTTCTATGGCTGAAATTCCCTTAGTTGTAATAGATGTTCAACGCGGTGGACCTTCTACAGGTCTGCCTACAAAGGTTGAGCAAAGTGATTTACTTTCAACTATTTATGGAATGCCTGGTGATGCTCCTAAAATTGTGATGGCAACATCTACCATTGAAGAGTGTTTTCACTTTGTCATCTTAGCACGAAAACTTGCTGAATCATTTAGAACCCCGGTTTATATTTTAACAGATGCAAATCTTGCAACTGGTCAACAACCTTATCCAAGACCAAAAATTCAAAAAGATTGGTTTGCTCCTCCAATAGATCAAAGTCCTTGGAAAGACGAGGTAAACCCATATGAATGGGACGCTAACACCGGACTGAGTAAACGTGCAATTCCAGGTCAGGCAGGCGGTCAATTTACGCTAACAGGGCTTGCACATAATTCGCAAGGTAAGGTATCATATCATCCAGATGAAAATCAAGAATCTTCTGAGTTGAGAAGTAGAAAAATTGCTTCTTTTCAAAAAACCTTAAAACCCCCAACTATTAACGGTAAAGAAAAAGGAGATTTACTTATTGTGGGCTGGGGATCAACTTTAGGTGCAATTTCTGAAGCTATTGATATTGCTCAAAATGAAGGAATTAATGTCTCTTCAATTCATTTACGCTTCCTAAATCCTTTAGAGCCAGGCTTAAAAGAAATATTCAATAACTTTAAGAAAGTTATTACCATAGAGATTAACTACAGTGATAGAGTTGATAATCCTCAATTTACTGATGATAACAGAAGGTATTCCCAACTTTCCTGGATGTTAAGGGCTCATACTTTAACAGATATAGATTGTTATTCAAATGTTGAAGGTCAACCACTTTCTCCAAAAAGGATTGTTGATGTAATTAAGCATAAATTAAGTAACCTATAGTCTAAGACTTACGTAGCAATTATTAATAATAAATGCTACCAACGTAATTTGAAGTACCCTTTAAACCTTAGACTCAGATAAACTCAAAAAAATGTACGGATTAAATACAGACATAGCATTAGATTCTCCTTCAAAGTATTATTCAATAGAAAATTATGCTAAAGGTGTAGCACGATGGTGCCCTGGATGTGGAGACCACGCAGTATTAGCAAATATGCAAAAATTATTAAGAGACAAGCAGATGGCTCCAGAGAAAACTGTTTTTGTTTCTGGAATAGGCTGCTCTTCTAGATTTCCTCACTATATGAATACCTATGGATTTCATGGGCTGCATGGACGGGCATTTCCTATAGCTGAGGGAATAAAATTTAGAAGACCCGATTTAGATATTTTTGTAATAACAGGTGATGGAGATTGTACTTCTATTGGTGCCGGTGCATGGATTCATGCCATCAGATACAATATGAATATGACAGTATTATTGTTGAATAACGAGATTTATGGATTAACTAAAAAACAGAGTTCACCAACCTCAAGAGTAGGAACCGTATCGAATACCACGCCCGATGGGTCTATATTGCCTCCTATAAGTCCTATACAAACAACCTTAGGAGTTTCTAATGCTTCTTTTGTTGCTCAAACCACAGATTGGAACCCGGCTCATATGTATGAGACAATTAAAGCTGCTTACGAACATAAAGGATTTTCTTTTGTACATATCATTCAGCGCTGCCCAATATTTCAGGGGGCTTTAGCTGATGAGCAGGTAGCTAATAAAGATGCTATTGTATATCTGAATCACGATAATGGAATTAAGGTTGATGATACCATTGCTAAGATGTTCAAAAACGAGATCAATCACGACCCAACAGATTTATCTACTGCAAGAGATTTAGCCAAGGATTCTAGTAAAATACATATGGGACTTTTTTATCAAGATAAAGATGCTCCCTGTTATGATGATTATGGTGCCTCTAACATTGGATTTACTGTAGAACAAAAAGAAGCTGCATTAAATGCTGAATTTGACAAATTTGCCATCTAATTTTTTTGTAATCAGACCTTAAGCTGACAGCCTTATGCCTACGAATGAAAAAAGCACATTTAGCCATTTCTTTAAAGAAGATGCCGATATAATTCAAAGCATTATTAAAGGAACAGAAGACAAACAACCAATAAATAATATTGGACTTGCTAAGAACATATTTCCAAAAATAAGCTGCCACAAAGAAGTTTCAGAAAATGAGTTTGTTGCCCAATGGAGAGCGATTAGATCATTTTTTAGAAGCGGTAAAAATGCTTCAGGCTTATCTAAAGGCATGAGTCCGGTTATCGCATCTCCTTTGTATACTGATACTTTAATTGGAACCGATTTCCCGGTATGGATCGCTGATGAAAATTTTAATGGTGATGGAGGATGCTGTTTATCTTTGAAAGAAGTATTAATAAACAGCTTAGATGAAATTATATCCGAAGTAGGTAATGCAAATATTTTAAATAATAGTATAGACCGCATTATTCACATTGCAAATAAACAGCTTTCTGATAAACCCGAATTGTTTAGAACAGTTATTAATCAAGTTCTAGATGAACTGGCTATACAACTAGATGTAACAGGTAATGAGTCTGAAACGTTTAAAATAAATCTCAATAACTTAAGAAATAAGCTCCCAAACAATGGAGTTTTGCTTCCATATACAAATAACACCTCTTTTCAGGTATTGGATGCAGCTATGTTTGCAACACTAAAGAGATCAAGAATACAATTAACACAAAATCTAAATAGTTTAAGGAACCAACTGTCCGATTTATTGAGAGTTGAAGAGGAAAAGAACCCTAAGAAAGGACGTACTGGACTTAGCAACTCGATTGTAAATTTTGATGAAGTGTCCTTAATGACTCCAAGTTCAGGGTCTGTATGCATGGAACCCGAAAGAATACAGCGAATTACAACTGTAATTGATCAATTAGAAGGAGCTGAGGCTTTACTTAAGCAAGGAAGTTTCCTGTTTATTGATGAAATACTTTACAAGAATAAAAATATTGATTGGGAAAACCTTTTTGAAAATAACACAATTGAAATTTATAATAAAGGTGCCGCTTGTGCTTCTCTTAGTACTATTTTTAATGACCATATTGCTGCTTGGACAAAATTATTTGTTGCAGCTCGTGTTGGTGCATTAGAAGTTGATAACGCTTATCAGGCTGATGTACACAATGATTTCTTTGCTCATTTTAGTTTTGAAAACTTCTCAACTGCAGAACTGATTAACTGTCCACATTTTGTAATGATTGCCGATGATGTTCAGCTATTTGAAACGGAATTAAGTCAACTTTCTGCAATGTTATCTAATAATATACCTGCAAAAGTAGTAGCTGTAAAAAGAAACAACTTTGGTGGAACTGATTTACATACACAAACAGAATTAGGAGCATTGATGTTATCTCACAAAAACATTTATGTTGCTCAATCGACATCCATAACTCCAAAGTATCTATTTAATAATTTTGTTGATGGATTAAATTCATTTTCTCCAGCATTTTTTAATGTATTAAACGTAGATAAACAAAGGCATCAAAACCCTTATTTATGGACGAGTGCTGCTGTAGAAAGTCGCGATTTCCCGAGTTTTACATACAAAGGCACATTAGGGGCTTCATGGGGAAGTAGATTTGAAGTTGACCATAACCCTCAAGCAGATTTACAATACCCTGTTCACGAATTGATGATTGTTAATGCTAAAGACGAGGAGGAGAAAATCAATTTGTCATTTTCTTTTGCAGATTTTGTCGCCTTAAGCGCTGATAATCACCACTATTTTATGCAGGTTGATTCAACGGTTTGGAATGAAAATCTTATTCCTTTAACAGAGTATATAGCAAACAATGCGGAGGACAATATTGCTAAGATTCCTTATATCTGGATGGTGGATTCCAGCAATGAATTGCAGAAAGTTGCTGTTTCCTGGGATATTGTTTTAGCAACGCAAGAGCGATTGGATTTCTGGAGATTTTTACAAGAAAATAGCGGAATCAATAACTATCATGTTGCCCGGGCAGTTGAAAATGCGAAAGCACAAATGCAAGAGCAATTCAATAAGGATATTCAGCAATTAGAATCATTACATAAAACGGAAATTCAAAGTATTCGAGATGAAGAGTCTGAAAAGGTTATGGAAAACCTGACTTCTGTTTTACTAAATATAGATACTACAAACTTAGCAGCAACAAGTGCTACTGCATTAGGTACTGTAACAAGTATAGCTTCAGCAACCGAAACAACTGAAAATATTGTTGAAGAAGCCCCTGAAGAGGAAGAAAGCATACTATCTAATGATCCATACATTGATACACCATTATGCACATCATGTAATGAGTGTATTAACATGAATGGACAATTGTTTAATTACAATGGAGATAAAATGGCCTTTATAGCTGATGCAAAAGCCGGTTCTTTTAAAGAATTAGTTGAAGCAGCAGAACTTTGTCCAGTTGAAATTATACACCCTGGCTCACCTCTAAATCCTGATGAAGCAGATTTAGACGATCTAATTGATAGAGCAGCTAAATTCAATCAATAGATGGGAGAAGATTTTCTCATACCATTAGCGATTCTTGTTGGATTAGGCCTATTATTTGGGCTTATTTTGGCTTTGGCATATAAACAATTTAAGGTTTATGAAGACCCCAGAATTGATATTGTTGAAGATTTATTGCCTAATGCAAACTGTGGTGCTTGTGGCGTTCCTGGATGTAGAGCCTTTGCTGAATCCATAATTAATAAAGGAACAAATCCGGCAAAGTGTACGGTAAGCTCAGAGGATGGGATAACTAATATTGCTAACTTTTTAGGCGTAGAAGCAACAGAAGAAACAAAAGTTGTTGCTCGGTTACTTTGTGCTGGTGGAATTAAGGAAGCTCATAACCTGGCTGACTATAAAGGAGGTATGAGCACCTGTAGAGGCGAAGCCGTTGTTGGTGGAGGAAGTAAAGGTTGTTCTTGGGGATGTTTAGGATTAGGTGATTGTGCTAAAGCTTGCGATTTTGATGCCATAACAATGAGTGATAATGCTCTGCCTGTTGTTGATACAGAAAAATGTACAGCTTGTAATGATTGTGTAATTGAATGCCCGAAAGGATTATTCAAACTGATGCCAATTAATCAAAGACTCTTAGTTCAATGTCGTTCATTATTAGAAGGAGATTTAGCTGAATCTAAATGTAGTGTAGCTTGTACAGGTTGCTCTCGCTGTGCTGCCGATGCTGCTCCAAATGTAATAGAAATCGTAAACAACCTGGCAGTTGTAAATTATGAATTGAACGAACTAACAACTGCTGTTGCTGTAAAAAGGTGCCCAACAGATGCTATTGTATGGCTGGAAGGAGATAATCAATTTGAGCTAAAAACCTATAATGACCTTCCTTTAGGAAGAGTTGAAGAACAAGCGTATTACCAGTAAAAAGACACGGTTATGAATGAAATTATAATAAAGCTGGCTTATAAGATTGGAGAAGGAATTCAAGCTTCATCATTGGTTAATACTGATGACAAAATAAATGCATTTCATAGAAACGTAATTACTCACCAATCTTCTGATATTTCTTTTGTAAATGGATTGGTTTCAACCGGATTAAGAGGTGCGGCAATATTAGATGGTGAAAAAATTATTAGCAATTACAATCAATTTTTAACTGCTTCGCGTCAGCATTTACCATTAGTAGTAAATACTACTGCTCGATTAACATCAGGCTGTACTTATTCTAACATTAATAATTTTGGAAATATTAATGCAATTCAACAAACAGGGTGTTTCCAGTTTATTGCCACTTCAGCTCAAGAAGAAATATCTTTCACCTTAATCGCTCATAGGCTAGCTGAACTTTCATTAATACCCGGAATAGTAATAGCCGATTACAAGGAAGGTGATGATAAAGCTAGTATTCCTGAAGACGAGCTAATAACAAAATATTTGGGAAATCCTGACGATCAAATTGATTGTCCTACTCCGGCTCAAAAAATGATATTTGGCGATAAAAGGAGAAGAATCCCTAACTGGTATAGCCTAGATGTTCCTGTAATGCTGGGTTCTAATAAAAATGCTGAAGCCATTTCTTTTGAATCTGCTGCATCACAAAAATACTTTTACGAGCATTTACCTCAACTAATTAAGCAGGCTAAGCAAGAGTTTAAAGAAATATTTGGTATTGAGATAGCGGCAGTTGCTACTAAAGGTACTTCTTCCGATCATGCCGTAATAAGCATTGGCGGGCAAATAAATGAACTGAGCTCCGGAGAAAATAGTAAAACTCAAATACTATCAGTAAAACAACTCAGCCCATTTCCTGCTAAAGCAGTTGCCGAATTGTTAAAAGGAAAGAAAACGCTTACTATATTAGAAAATGTTGCCGGAATAGCTTCAACAAGATCTTCCTTTTATTATGAGATTCTGAACGCTTTTAACAATACAAATGCTAAAGTATACTCAGGGAAATTTAGTGCAATTATTGATGATGCTACCATAGATAAAGCTATCGATCATATGATCTCTGGTCAGCCAAAAATGGATTATTATTTAGGTATAGACTTCACTAAGGACTCAAGCTATCCTAAACACGATATTTTACTAAAGGAAATTGCTAAACAATATCCGGAAATAAAAGATCAAGCTATTAACAGTACAAAAACTGAGCATTCTTCCGAAGTTCAAAATGAAGTACCATTAGCAGTGAGAATGTATCGGGATAAAGGTCCTGCATACTCTCGCTTATCCAGATTTTACGATAATACCGCTTTCTTTTACGAGAATAATCAGCAGAACGAACTTGTTGCAGATCCATTTGCAGCTGTTCCTGTTGTACCAAGTCTTAGTGCCGGTTTTTTCAGTCAGACATCAAAAAGAGAATTACTACCAAAAATTGATGTAAAGAAATGTACGGGCAAGGGAGATAACTTTGTTAATTGCCCTCATTCTGCATTACTTCCGATAGTTATTGGTGTAGAAGGATTAATGAAAACAGGTATTGACCTAGCCGCATCAAAAGGAGTTAAAATTACCAAGTTGACTCCAATGATTAAAAATCTTGCAAAAGTTGCCGGCAAAATAATTGCTAATGCTGACATTACAACTGTAGCTGATTTTCTTCCTGAGGCATTTAACAAGCTTGCCTCGCAAATGAATTTGACTGGTGAGAAATTAGAAGCATCACAAAACGAATTTAATTTGGTGCTAGCCGAAATAGGTAAATTACCGGTAGCTGTAACAAATACCTTTTTTAGCCAACCCAATCTACAGGAGCAAGGGAGTGGTGAGTTATTCTCTTTAGCTGTGAATCCATCCTCGTGTACAGGATGTGGGATTTGCGCTCAGGTTTCTGAAGCCATTACCATGGAACCTCAGAATACGGATAACTTAAAAGAAATTACTGAGCAATATAAATTGTGGGAGCAATTACCAGATACTGATGCTAATACGATTAATCGTTTATTTCACAATGCTGATTACAGTTCTTTAGCAGCAATGATGCTTAGCAGAAGCTATTTTATGACCATGTCTGGTGCCGGTAATTCAGAGACTGATAACCCCTATAAAACACTTTTACATATTGTTACTGCTACTACAGAATCTGTAGTACAGCCCAAAATAGTGAAGCAGATTAATCGAATTGACGAGTTAATAGGCTCATTATCTGAGAATGTTCATGAAAAACTAAGTCAATCCTTACCAAAAGAAAACTTAGAGCATCTATCAAAATCACTGAAAAAAGCTCAGGGGGAAAAACTTTCCTTTAATGAGGTTGTAAGCCGGATTTCTGAAGGAGAAAACAGCAAAATGCTCGATACAAAATCACTGGGACGTAAAACAGACTTAGTTGATTCATTAAAAAATTTAAAATGGGCATTGTCTAAAGGACCTACAGGAGTTGGTCGTTCACGTTATGGAATGTTGGTAGCAGGCGAAAACTCTATGGCTTGGGCAAAACAATATCCGGCAAATAACTTTACCAACCCCTCAGTAATACATTGGAACGGTTCGGCTACGGAACAAACCTTAGGATTATTTCACGGACAATTAAGATACCTGTTAGACAATATCAAGTTGATGCGTAGAGCAGAATTAGACGCTAAAGATAAATATGATGACTCAACACATGACATAGAAATTGCCGCATTGAATTGGAACAATTTAACAGATGATGAAAAGAAATTAATTCCACCTATATTATTAGTTGCTGAAAGAGCCGACCTAAACGAGTCCGGATGGAATAGCTTAAATAAATTGTTGGCTCAAAAATACCCTGTAAAAGTATTTTTATTTGATAATATTACTTCACCAGATAATTCTCCTGTGGAAAGTTTAACACAAACTACTTCAGGAATGTTTAGTTCTATAGCGTTAAAGAATGCTTTTGTTTTTCAGGGAGGTATGGGTAATGTAAATCATTTATTTGATGGTTTA
>Ga0187827_10005627_pt1 | contig 14750 bp, 28 predicted proteins | sample ETNtaG_39_FD_167969 | JGI IMG/M metagenome (GOLD analysis project Ga0187827, IMG submission 167969) | Marine microbial and viral communities from oxygen minimum zone, Eastern Pacific Ocean - ETNP2014_SV_150_PacBio MetaG (Illumina Assembly) | ecosystem: Environmental > Aquatic > Marine > Hypoxic...
TCCAAGCGTTCTCATCTCTATCACCTCCCAACTCACCTCTCTCAGCTCCTACAAGTATTCTCTTTGGAATGTTTCTGGCTCCTGCTATCAATGTAATCAATACCTCAACGGTCTTGGAAGGGTCAGCTACTTGTGGTGCTAGATTCTTAACATCCATTCCTTGTAGCTTGAGTGTTCTATTGAAATCGTGTATATAATCATTTATCTCATTGTTCAAGGAAGTAGAATCTTGATTAGGGTCAAACTCAGCATCTTTATCAAGTATGAAAGCCATGCCTGGGAATGCTCCTCTCCAGAACATCTCTCCACTACCCCCAGCTACTAAATGTAATCCAGCAATCAGATTGTAAACATTCATCAGTCTTGGAGTTCCTAGTATATCGTCTTCCAGTAGCTCGTCTGCTATATGAATAACCCTAGTCCAATGTACCAGAGTCTCACTCACTCCACCTTGAGCGTTAGTTACTTTCAATGAATAAACTGAAGGGAGACCATACCTCTCATCTGTCATATCCTCTTCGTAAGACTTGATGAACACATTATCCTGTTTGTATGGTCGAATGTAGAGGAGCTTAGTGGCAGAGTCTACTTCTTCCTCCAGACTTTGTTCACCATCAAACCCTAACAACATAATACCAAACTCTCCAATACCACTCAGCTTATCAATCCTACTCATATAATGCCAGATTTTTCTTTCATCTACCAAGTCTTTACATGCTCTCTCAAATTCGGTTTCTTCTCCATCTGCTACATTCTCTGTTATTTCAGGGGGCTTTTGCCAACAAGCATCGGCAGGGGCATCCACCACCCTCTTCGCTATATGCTCCCTTGTATAGAATGCCCAGTAATGAGTAAAGTCCAATTGAACTGGGTATCCCAGAGCTTTATAAGTATCTCTGTTGTCATCTTTAAAACTTAATCCTAGTCTGTTTGCTAATTGTCTTCGTGTTGTCTGTTGATGGAAAAGGTTGAGTAGCTCTCCCTTCGCCTTGTTAGTGAGGAGGTCAAACTTACCATTCCCATCACTATCCACTTTTCCACTCTTCTTTATCCTGTTTGTTGTTTTAGTTGCCATTTACTTCTTTCCTCCCCATGTCCCAACCCTCGCTTTCTGAGCTATTAGTTTGTTGAACGCTCCTGCAGTAGCATCCACACTATCTTTATACTTACCAACAGGGAATGATTCATGCTCATATAGAAAGTCTTTGTTCCATTCTGCTTTTAATAATGATACATTTCCTATCTCTACTTGATTAGCATATGGTTCAGCCCTTACTTCTTTAGCACCTGTCACTTTATCAGCCCTCACCCTGTAACCTGCTAAACCTCTAATTGTATTTTCTGCACTCTCTTTTCCTCCACTCCCTGGCTCTTGTTCTACCCACACATTAACTTCTTTTCCATCCACTTCGGCGGTTTGTCTTATTATCCTCTCCCTCTTCCCCGCACTCCACTGCCCCTTTACCCTATCAGCTACTATGAAAGAACCATCTACCATCTTATGTACTAACGCTCCTGCTGTAAATGCTCCACCATCCTCTGTCCCTGCTTTATCCCAATATCTAACACTCCTCAATATCTCCTTTTTGTTAATCGCTCCCACTATCTGAAACTTATCTATCTGGAACATGCCACCACCACGAGGAGCAGGTCTTTGTTGTAATTGTCCTGAGATAGCGTATTCAGACATCAACTCTTTTTTAAGATTTCTTAGTGCTGTCTTGTTATATAGATTATCCCACAGTGGGTCGCCTTCTTTCTTTCGTGGGTCTTCAAACAGAACAGTAGTACACTTCCTATCCTTCTCATACTCAGCAGGTAACATCAAGTGAACGTAATCGAGCTCTTTCTCTAAGATGTGCCCAGTGAGGTCTGATTCGTGTAGTCTCTGCATAACGATTATCTTTCTACCAGTGTTTGGATTGTTTAGTCGTGTACTCATTACCTCATCCCACCATAACAGAACATTGTTTCTCTTCAGTTCTGATTCTGCTTGCTTAGTATTGTGTGGGTCATCAACTACTATGTAATCACCACCCTCACCACATGCCAATGAGTCTACAGAGGTTGATAGTCGTACTCCTGTGTGGTTGTTCTCGAATCGTGTCTTCTGGTTCTGGTCGCTTGTTATCTCAAACTTGCCTGACCAGTTCGCTTGATACCACAATGATTGTATAAGTCGTCTACACTTTAATGAATCTCTTGTTGAGAGGTCTTGTGCATAGGAAGAGAATAACCATCGAGAAGCTGGGTCGTTAATCCAGACCCAACATGGGAAGAATACGCTTACAGCTAATGATTTCATATGACGAGGTGGGATGTTGATTATCAGTCTTTTGATTTGTCCCTTCTGTGCAGCTTCCAGATGTTCACAGATAACATCCAAATGCCATCCATCAATAAAGGGTGTTGATGGTTCTACTACATGCCAGGCTTGCTCAATGAATAACTTGAGCGATACCTCTGCCCCAACCATTTTGATAAGCTCTTCTGATACTTCTGTCTTATCTTTATTTGCTAGGGTCTTTGAGTTGTTTGTTGAGTTCAATAATTCTGTCAACACCTAGTCGCTCCTTTAGTTTATTTGATGCTATCGTTAATTCAACTTTTCTGTTGTCCTGATTGAATACAAATGTATTATTATTGTTATCTGTTATTAATCCTTTATACTTTGCTAGTGCATCCATCGCTGCTTTTCTTGAATAGAACTTTATTTTTGTTATTGTTCCTAAATGGTTTCCATCTTTATCATATCTCTCATTCACATCTAGGGACTCGATGCACATCTGTTGAACTATATTTAAGTTCTGCATTCCAATGAACTCACCATCCTCATCAAAGAAACTTCTCTCATCATAGAATGCTTGATTGACGTAGGAGGCGATTAGTAATTCGTTGCTGACCTCCATCTTTGTGAATGTTTTAGTAAGCTGTTTGTCAATCTCTAATCGTATCTTTGGGTTTCTTATTAAAACATATGCTGCAGCACCAGCACAGTTGTAGTTCTCTTCTTCGTAGGCTTTCATGTAAGCTCTGGTAGCGTTGAAGCCATTCAGTAAGTATTCATTCTTGAACAACTCCTCCTTTATGGTCATCTTACCATTCTTACCCTTCCTCTTGTCTACCTTCTTTTTCTTCTTACCATCTTTTCGCACCATGATGTAATTTAATACATTACAGAAAAAGAATCAAGTTATTTTTAGTAAAAAATGCTGTCGTAAGTCTTTGTGTGTCTTATGTTTATATATATTTAAAAAAAACTTTATTTTTTTCTTTACATTTGTATGTGTTTTGTTATAATACAAATGTAGTTGAGAGTGGTTGTTAAAGGAGAAAAAAAATGAAAAGTCACTTGAAAAAAATTGGAAAAAATGAGTTTGAGTTTCATGGACAAAAGGTTCAAGTTCTAAAAGGGAATGGAACTCACTCCTACGGGGTTCTCCTCTTTGAGAACTCTTTGATGGTTGGTGAATTTGTTTCTGTGTTTGAAGCACTAAAAGCTGTTTGTAAGAAACTTAATTTTGAATGACCTTTTTAATGGAGACAAGGAATGGAAAACAAGAAAGTCGTTTTTATGTTAGGGTCACCTGCTTCTGGGAAGTCAACTGTGGCTAAGAAGAAGTATTCTGACATGGTGATTCTTGATTGCGATGAAATCAAGAAAGAGCACCCTGACTATGACCCAAAGAATCCTAGTTTAGTTCATGAATGGAGTCGGGGAGTTCTGGAGGCAAAGTTCCAAGAGCAAATACTAAAGGATGTTTCTTTTGTTCTTGATGGAACTGGAGCTAATTCTGATAAGATGGTGAGACGTATTTATGAAGTAAAGGAACAAGGATTTGAAGTCGAGTTGGTTTATGTTACTGCTTCTCTTAATACTGCTTTGAAACGTAATCGAGAACGAGCTCGAACTGTTCTTGAAGAAGTTGTTAAAGAGAAGTACAAAGATATTCATTTTAGTTTTGAATTGGTTGCACCTCACGCTGATAAGGTTGTTGTGATTAATACTGAGGGGGAATGGAAATGAAATACCACCTACCACATCCAAAAGAAACAACAAAGTATAATACATATCCAATGCGGGCTGCTTGTGATATTTATTGGAAACATGATTTTCCTATAATATGGAATAAAGAACTCTTTGAGGCACACTTGGAAAAACATTCTGATGGTGCTTGCATAAAGTGTCTTGCTTTGTTAAAGAAAGGGAAACTGTAATGAAAAAGAAAATGTTAGGTGATTGCTACCAAGTTGCTGCGAACTATGTTATTGATTATAAGTTCCTCAAATACAAAGGAAGAGACTCACTAAGTAAGTTTGAATCTCCAATGCTTGTTCATGGTGAAGTATGTGGGCAAGGAGATATTGCGGGAGTTCGTTATGGTCATGCTTGGGTTGAAATAGGAAAAGGATTAATAGTTATTGATAAGAGTAATGGAAACGATATTCAAATGATGGCTAAAAATTATTATAAATTGGCGAAGGCAACCAATATGAAAAAGTATACTCCAACAGAAACTGCTATCAACTTATTGAAGTACAAACATTATGGGAGTTGGGAAAATAATTCTAACCTTTTGAATGGAGGATAATATGTGGGTTATAACTAAGGATAAAATTTTTGACCCTCGCTTTGATAAGAAACCTGATGTGGGGGTTGGTTCAAAGAATTACCAAGAGGGAAGTAATCTCCCTTACAAGTTTCGTATGTTGGATGATGATGGAGAGATTTACTACTATGGAAAGTCTGATGATAATAATAGTGAAAAGGCTTTCGCTCCACTAGATGACTTTGGAATGCCAAATGCTGGTTGTACTGAGATTCAGTACTACGACAAAGAGAAAAAACTTTGGGAAACTTTATAAAGGAGGAAATTATGGGAGCTGGGAATGAAAACTGAAGATATAAAAACTATGATTGAAGATTATGAGAATCTTCCTCTTGAATGCGATGGGATGACAAGAGTTATTCATTATCTTCTCAAGCAAAATAAAGTTAAGCATCAAGTTTATTATGGTAGAGTGGTTTATAAAGATAAGAGTTTCTATCCTCACTATTGGATTGAACTTCCCGATAAAACTATGATTGATTACAAAGCGAAGATGTGGTTGGGAGAGGGAGCAGCGAATGGAATCTTCAAGTTAAAAGATGAGCCTGAGATGAAGTATGGGGGCACTAAAGTTTTCTTAGATGTAAATGACGTTACTTTTCTAATCTTAACAGGAGGGATATGATGAACATTTTGGATATTAGTTTAAATGATTTAGAATCAATAAACATGATGATTGATAAATTACTGTACAACAATTTTCAAACAAGTGTAACAACAGCCACACCTGAGCAAATAGAAAAAGTCATGATAATTATTAAAGGTTTATTATAAGGAGGTTAAAATGGCTAATAGATTTAAAAGAACTGATATAAAAATAAGCAAAGACCGTCAAGGTTGTTTTACAGCAAAACATTTATATCATGGCATATTAATTGATAGTGCTTTTTACTCAACAGAAAAATCATGTTATTTGGATGCTGTTGATGTGCTACAAGATTTAAAAGACCATGAAAGACAATGGAGTTAATTTTATAAAAGGAGGAAATTATGGGTGTTTATAGAATGTTGTTAACAAGTAAAGTAAAAAAGATTAGTGGTGTTGAAGTTGGTGTATTAGAGTATGGTTACAAAGCTGGGGACGAAGAACCTTACTGGAGTGGTGATGATAAATTAGCCAAGCGTTGTCAGTTGTTAGAGAACAATGCTAAAAGACGTTGGGATAGTAAAGAAACTCCTGAGTATGTTGTCGAGTATGGCTATAAAGAAGGTCGTTGGGTTTGGAAATGGTGGGATGGAATGGTTGGGTGGTATGATAGTGACCCAACAGGAGAGTTTCTGGGCATCCTAAGAAAAGGTGGTAGAGGTTATTACGTTGAAGAGATGACAAAAGAAGAGGCTGTAGAACTAGAACGTAATTTAATTTAAGGGGGTGAACTATGGTAGTAATGGCAAAGATAGTCGAGCAAGACAAAGAAGTACAAGAGCTAATTGAATATATAGCAGAGTATGAAAATGCTTATGGAATAGACTTAGAAGATTGGACACTTGAACCAAAAGGAGGGAAAAATAAAGAGGAGAAAAATACTTAGAAAAAAAACTTTATTTTTTCTTGACTTTCTTTTACATTTGTGATACAATATATTTGTTGGTTGGGGTTGTTAGTTTTTCTAGGAGACGAGAAATGAATAATATTGAAACATTAAGATTGCTAAGAAAAACGATGGACAAGCATGGGCTACATGATTGGAGCTCAAGATTGGACAACTCCACTAAAAGATTTGGTGCTTGTTGGTATATAAGAAAGAGAATATCCATTTCAAGATACCTAGCAGAGTTGAATGATTACGAAACTGTTCTTGAAACAATTCTCCACGAGATAGCACATGCCCTATGCCCACCAAGAGTTCATCATGGAAAGATATGGAAAGATAAGTGTGTTGAGATAGGGGCACTCCCTGAGAGAACCTACGACTCTCAAACTGTTAATGTTCCAAAGGGAAGATATACTGGGACTTGCCCACTATGTCAAAATACTTTCCAAAGAACTCGCAAGCCAAAAAGAAAGCTGTATTGCAAGTGCGACAAAAGACGATGGATAAATCCTATTCGTTGGACTGACAATCGAACTGGGGAATTATATCACAAAGAACCAATTAGATTGCAAGAGGGTTTAGTAATCCATTTTCCAAAAGAGAATCTTAGCAAGGATTTTGTGATAGGATAATTTTTGTAGAGAGGAGGATAACTATGGTAGTAATGGCGAAGGTAGTTAAGCAAGAACCTGAAGTGCAAAAGTTAATTGATGAGATAGCCTACTTTGAAAACTATATTTATCAAGAGGTATTTGGGATAGACCTAGAGGATTACGAACCTGAATTGAAGGATATGAAAAACACTTAGAAAAAAAACTTTATTTTTTTCTTGACTTTCTTTTACATTTGTGATACAATATATTTGAAGTTGGGGTCTGAGCTTTTTGTTCTTTTTAAAAGGAGATGAGAAGATGAGGATAAGAGAAATAAGAAAATTGCAAAGAAAAGAAATAGAAAAAGAGACAGGGGTAAAGGATTTAAGATGGAGTTTAATCTTTTCGGGAAGAAAAGTTGTTTATGGAAACAAGGTGTTTCATTTTAAAGCGAATCACAAAATAGCGTTTGCAACTGTTGGTGGCAAAAAAGTAACTGGAAACATATAAACTTTCATACTGTTGCTTGGAGGCAAAAATGAAATATCGAATGAGCAAAGTTGACTTCCTTGATATGTATGTCATTACTAGGAGCGATGGTGTTACCATCAATGGTAAAAAAACGAAGGGGGCAACGGAGAGGTTGATTGAAAAAGATAAGAAGAACCCCATCAAGAAACCACGAAATAATATTGGAGCAAAAGAATTTAATCGAGTGTTCATGGGTGGATAAGGAAGGAGGAAATCATGGCTGGCAAAAAGAAATTAAATCTGGGAACTATTTATGGAGTCAAGACTGAGTTGGAGAAAGACAAGTATGGCAACATCTCTCTAATAGAGAATGGTGAGGAGGTTTGGTTGATGAGTCCTACTGTGGCTGTTGGAGAGTTTGGTAAAGATTTAATAAAAGAACTAACTGGTAGCAAGTCTTTATAACATAGAAAGGGTTAATAGGTAAGAGAACTTTATTTTTCTAATTGTTAATCGTAAAGGAGATGAGAAAATGGTTACATCAAACATTACGAATAACACAACAGATTACACAAGGTTGAAATCTGTAATGGCTGAACGTCCTCATGATAAGGTGTCTGACCGTTACAACTTCATCCCAACTGTGCAAGTTATTAATCTGTTGGAAAAGCATGGCTGGTATGTCTCGTCTGCAAGGGAGACCAATGCAAGAGGGAATCGTCAAGGTTTCCAAAAGCACATGCTCCGGTTTCGTCAGAAAGGAGACGTTGGGAGAACACTTCTAATGGATGAGCTGATTCCTGAAATACTTATGGCGAATGCTCATGATACAAGTGCTGCATTTCTCTTGATGTCAGCGTTTGAAAGATGCTGGTGTACTAATCAATGCACCGTGGCTGACTCCACCATCGCCTCTCATAGAATCCTTCATAAAGGATATCGAGATGAGCAAATCCTCGAAGCTGTTTATCACATAGTAGAGGATACTCCAAAAGTAATTGAGAGCGTGGAAAGATTTAAGGCGATTGAGCTCAATGATGATGAACAAAAAATCTTTGGTGAGTCTGCTATCGAAATCCTTAATCCTTTAAATAAGGATGGAGAAGAGCTGTTCGAGAAGTATGACAAAGAAACAAGTATCAATCGACTAATGAAACCCAAGAGAGAACAAGACATGGAGAAGAACCTCTGGAACACTTATAATATTGTTCAAGAGAAGTTTTTGAAGGGTGACCGTTTCATGGTTGATAAGGATGCCATTGATAATTACTATGATGCAGCCTTTGGTAAGAAGTATGCAAAGGCAAAGAAGACAAAGCAAGTCAAGAGTATTGATAAGGACATTCGTTTGAACAAGGCTTTGTGGACTTTGACTGAAGCGATGGCAAACCTAAAAGGTGCTTAACTTATTTTGCTCTCCCCTCTCACTCTGGGAGGGGGGGAGTTTGGAGACAAAGATGAAAAGAAAAAATAAGGCGATGTTGAAAGCATTGAAAATACATAGAGAGAAGATGGAACAAGAAGGTAAGTTAGCACCTGCTAGGACAAAGGTACTCTATCCCAAGCTGGTGGTAAGGAAAGATGGCAAGCCCACTTGTTTTGTGTGTAATAACAAGATGGAGGACTTCCGAGAACTTAGAGAATTAAAAGGAACGAACCAAGAAGGAAGTACATACTGGGATGTACTAAAAGGAAGAGTGAGTGCTAATGTAGTTTGTCTGGGGAAGATGGGAAGGGAGTATCCATTATATAGATGTACTAAGTGTGAACCTGGAAGTCAACGTTGGAACAAAAACAAATATCTAAGTAAACTAAGTGAGAAATTTAATGGTAAATAATATTCTTGTCTCCAAAACACAAGAATAGGAAGGAGGGTAGAGTTATGATGAAATAGTTTTATATATTATGAGAGTATAACGCTATTAGACTTTCTCCTTGTACCGCAAGGAGAAGGTCTGATAGTCTTGTTAATTTTTTAGAAGGGAGGAAAAGAAAATGCTAATGACGAAAGTAAAAATAGAAAATCTTTTGTACAAGAAGTATGGTGATAAGAAAGGTAAGCTCACCATCAAACATGAGGGGCTTACTTACAAGGGCTACGACCCAAAGGTAATCAGGATGTCGCATCATGGAACTTTCGTTATGTTCGCTGTTGTCTTGTATCACTTCCCAGATTCAAGAGAAGGACACTTTGTAATAGAACATATGAGAGTGGAAAATTCTAAGAACGAGAATGCCTTAATTTTATAAGGAGATTGAATGAGATTCAAAGTGCTGATGTCATATAAGGGAGGGGACGATTGGATAAACCAAACTGTCGAGGAGCAAAAGAAGGAGAAGAGAAAGTACTTAGTTCTGGAATGGATTAAAGATATCGAAGACCCTATGAAGTGGGTGAAAGAACATATAGATAAATTAAATTCTGAACTTCCTGAGCATCGCCATAGGAAGTTCCACTTTGTAAAAATGATTGATAGAAAGGAAAATGTAAAATGACAAAACAAGATGGTAAAGTATCGTTGCCTAGTTCTGATTTAGTTGATGCCAGAGTGTATATAGGAATTGCCACAAGAGCTAAAAAGAAAGGACAAATAACTGAGGTGATAAAAGCTCTTAATATTTGTAAAGATATAATCGAGCATTCTTTGGGGATGTTGGTACAACCCAAGAAACCTACTGATGAATCAAAACAAAGAATGCTGGACTACTTTGATAACGCTCTCTGAGAAAGGAGAATGTAAATGAAATTGAAAATAACAATTATTTTTTTGTTGGTATTAGCGTGGTTTGCTAGTTATAATATTTGGATTCTTGAAAAAGAGGAATACATTGAAGAGAAGAATATTATATACGAGCCTGTGTCTGAATACAAGGCTGGAGGAGTGTGGCATCCTATGGAGGTAGTGTATGAAACAGATTACAATTAATGTAAGTAATAGATTACAAGTTTCCAATCTTCCTCGTCAAGTAGTAGAAGAATTGTTTTCTATTTTCATTATAGACAATCCAAAGTTTAAGGAGAACAACAAACATGGACATAGTAATTTAGGAGTTCCTTCCAGACTTACCTTTATTCAAGATACCAGAACTCTTATCTTACCAAAGGGAGCTATCAATACACTAAAGAAAAAATTGAAAGAGTATAAGTTAGATTTTAAAGTCGTGGATTATACTTTGTCCTCACCCTTTGATATCAAGTCCAACATTAAACTCCATGACTATCAAAAGAAAGCATGTGAAAGAATGTTGAAGAGGAGGTTTGGTGTTCTACAAGCTCCCACAGGTTCAGGAAAAACTGTTATGGCTATCAAACTAATAGAGGAAAGAAAAGAGAAAACATTAATAGTAGTTCATACAAAAGAATTAATGTACCAATGGAGAGAGAGACTTCTGGAGTTTACTGACATGAAAGAAATAGGTTTACAAGGAGATGATAACAAGACAATAGAAGGAGTGACCATAGGAATAATAAATACCTTGCAAAAGTCTGTCTATAATTACAAAGACTTCTTTGGTCATGTTATAGTAGATGAATGTCACAGATGCCCCAGTACAACATTCTCCAAGTTCCTTAAAAGGATGAATGCCAAGTATATGTTGGGATTGTCCGCAACACCATATAGAAGAGATGGTCTTTCTCAAGTAATCAATTTCTTTATGGGAGATACTATTCACGAGATAGAAACCAAGAAACTCCAGAAGCAGGGACATATCATGAAAGCAAAACTAAAAGTTATTCAAACCAAATTCAATACTTATGTTAAGAGTGTATATGATTATCAAAAGGTAATAAAAAAGATGGTCAACAATGACAAGAGAAATAATTTGATAGTCAATAAAGTCATCAAGCAGGCAGAGAAGGAAAAGGGGAAGGGAGTGATACTTGTAATATCAGATAGGAAAAACCATTGTGAAGATTTATTCATGCTCCTTTCTGATAGTTTGTTTAGAACTTTTCTGGTAACTGGGTCGACACCAAAAGATAAAAGACAATATGCTATCGAACAACTCAACGCAGGGAAGGGAGAAATTCTGATAGCAACAGGACAGTTGATAGGAGAAGGATTTGATTTGAAACATCTCTCCAGTATCTTCCTCACCACTCCCATTAAGTATCAAGGGAGACTAATACAATACATAGGAAGGATACTGAGGAAGGCAGAAGGAAAAGAAAAAGCAACTATATATGATTTTGAAGACCCTTGTTGGTTGCTCAAGGGGAGCTTTGGTAAACGAATGAAAACTTATAAAGAAATGGGGATAGTAAAATGAGCGACCAATTAGCAAGAGCAATGATTATAGCAACAGACGCTCACGAAGGACAAATGAGAAAGGGGGGAATTCTCCCTTACATAATACATCCATCGAGAGTAGCAGATTTATTAGAGACTGAAACAGAGAAAGCAATCGCATGGTTACATGATGTAATAGAGGATACTCCTCTTACATTTGTCGACCTGATGGACAAGGGAGTTAATGCTCTCATAAGACAAACAGTATGGATTCTAACGCATAACAAAAAAGCAAACTCGTATGAAGAATACATACAAATAGTAAGTGAGAACCCATTGGCAAAACGAATAAAGATAGCAGACATAGTGGACAACTTGAGTGACTCTCCCACAAAGAAACAAATCAAGAAAGCATATAAAGCATTATTAATCTTATTAGGAGATAATTAATGTTTGACATAATAGGGTTCTATCAAGACGAGGCGATAGACTATTATCTGGAGGGCAAGAATGTAATGGAGGGTTGGGTTAATATCAACTGTCCTTTCTGTGATGATAAGTCTAATCATCTAGGAGTATTCATCAGGAGACCACGAATAGTTAAATGCTGGAGATGTGGTGAACACTCTTTGCCTGATGTTTTATCTCATATCTCAAACAAGGACATCAAGGTTTTATACAAAGAATACAAAGCAGAGGGAGAGGAGATAAAGCAGGAGAAGAAAAAGAAAGCGGTTGCTCCTATTGAGGAGATAAGGAAAGAGTTTGAAGAGAACTCAAGAACTATGAACCTTAGATACCTAGCCTATATTCGTAAAAGAGGATTTGATGCTTTAGTAATGGAGAAAGAATGGGATTTAAAGGGGGGGTTGGAAATGGGGAGGTATAGATACAGATTGATGATTCCCATTTACTCTAATGGACGAATAGTTTCTTTCCAAGCAAGAGACATCACAGGCAAACAAGACCCAAAATATATCTCCTGCCATAATTCCAACATCAAAGAATATCTCTATGGAATAGATTATGTTCATAACGATAGGGTTTTTATATGTGAAGGAGTAACAGATGTATGGAGACTGGGGAAGGGGAATGCTGTTGCGACCTTTGGGATTGAATATACTGAGAAACAAAAACGATTGATAAGAGATAAGAATTTTGAATATGTTATTGTGTTTTTCGATAGTGAACCACAGGCACAAGAAAGAGCATTGTCATTAATAGCTGAGTTAGAACTCTCTGACATACATTGTACCAATTTAGTATTGGAAGATAAAGACCCCGCCAACCTTACAAAAAAAGAAGTATATAAATTTATTAAGTTATTAAATAGTAAGTAATTAAAACATATTTTTATTTTTTACTTTACATTTAGTAATTTGTTTGTATAATAAAAAAATTTAATGAGGAATCACACATGACAAAACCTAATTACTATGGAATACTCCCTGCCGAGGTAAGATATAATGAAACTCTCACACCCAACGCTAAACTACTGTACTCTGAATTGACTGCTCTATGTAATAAAGAAGGGTACTGTTGGGCAAGCAACAAATATTTTGCTCAACTATATAAGACCTCCAAGACCTCTATTTCTAACTGGTTTTCTTCTCTGCAAAAAGAAGGTTTTGTAAAAGTAATAGTGGCAAAAAACGAACAGGGAACTAGCAGACATATCTATCTGGAGGGCATAAAGAAATCTGTAGGGGGGCATAAAGAAATCTGTAACCATAATAGTACAAGAACTAATAATAAGAAAGTATCTAAAGATACTAAGGAGTCAACAGACTCCTTGAGACATAAAAGTTCTTTTACAAAGAAATGTATTGAGGATTGGAATAACATATCGTTTACTCAAAACATACTCGTTACCAGAAGAACTAAACAAATAAGCAGGATAGAAAAATATGTTGGTGAACTCTTAAAGGGAACATTTATGAATGGTAAAGGGAATAAGGTTTTTGATGTTGAGTGGTTCAATGATAACAAAATTCCAATGCACACCATTCCTTACACCAAGAAAGAAATTCTCGTGGCAGTTAAGAACACAGCACTCTATTCAAAGGATGGTTACTTCACAGAGAGGGAGAATAAATCATTCATGCCCAAAGACCTCGCCACCTTGATGTATAATCCACGAACAGGGAAGTCATGGTTCTTGTTAGCTTACTATAAGAAACCCAAACCATTCAAGATTCCTCTGATAGACCCAGACCCCAAGACCACAAAATACTTGATTGAACAAATGAAACACTCCTCTGACACTCATTATGAAGTAAAACTACATCATGGTATCAACTCCATCAGAAAATTCGTGATGAATATTCCAAAGAAGTCTGCAGGGAAGTTCAAGATAAGGAATGAAGTAGGGACTACTTTAAGAATCACCAAAGCATATGTAGAATGGATTAAACATCAAGATTGGGTAGACGAAATAAATGTATCAATCTTGAATGCTAACAATAAACTCTGGAAGAGGTTTATCAAAGATAAAGAGGGAGAATACGATGGGTACAAACTCTCATAAAACTCTTTGCTTACGAGAATGTGGTAGGGAGACATTAGATTGGACTGGTGTTTGTTCTTGTTGTCGCAGACATAATGGTAAAAGAAAACAACGAAGGAAAGGAGATCACTTATCAATAGAAGAAATAAGACGTAGAGAGATGATGGATGGTATTACTTCAGACATACAAAATGGTTGGTTCTACCCAGATGAAAAGAATTACATTCCAAAAGATTAAGGAGGATAAATGATAGATGCAAAGATAGAAAAGCAAATAGTAACAGGTATGATTATCTCCACAGAGTTCCTCGAAGGAATCACCCCCATCTTTAGAAACCAATTATTAATTCCTGCCACTAACAAAGTCGCTGGTTGGTGTTATGGTTATTTCAAACAATACAAACAAGCCCCCATGCTCCACATCCAAGACATAGTTAAACAACAATCAAAAGACATTGACGAAGATGAACTTGACTTGATAGAGGATTTTCTGGACAAGCTCTCCAAGAGGTATAAGAAGTCCAAGAAGTTTAATGTATCTTATGTTCTCGACATAGCAGAAGAGTATTTGAGAAACATAGCATTAGAAGAGATACATAAAAAACTAGGAGTGGCGATAGAGAAGGGAGCGACAACAAGAGGGGAAAATATAATAAAGAAGTTCGAGAGAACTGCCAGACCAGAAACAAAAGGAATAGACCCCTTCACAAATGAGGCGGTACTAAAAGCATTTCAAGAAGACACAGGGGATAGATTGTTTAGATTTCCTGGTGAGTTGGGAGAAGTGATAGGGGATTTTGAAC
>Ga0187827_10005628_pt1 | contig 14749 bp, 11 predicted proteins | sample ETNtaG_39_FD_167969 | JGI IMG/M metagenome (GOLD analysis project Ga0187827, IMG submission 167969) | Marine microbial and viral communities from oxygen minimum zone, Eastern Pacific Ocean - ETNP2014_SV_150_PacBio MetaG (Illumina Assembly) | ecosystem: Environmental > Aquatic > Marine > Hypoxic...
CATTGAATGAGGAGTTGGGTGCCACAGCGGTGATGGGAAGCCAACTAGCCTCCGAACAGTCTGACTTCCGTTTCGATGGAATCCTCGGCATTTGGTACGGCAAGGCTCCCGGCCTAGACCGCGCTGGTGATGCACTTCGCCACGCCGTGTTCGCAGGAACCTCCCGTCACGGTGGGGCAATCGCAATCGTTGGGGATGACCCGATAGCAAAGAGTTCCACACTTCCAAGCAGTTCTGATGCAGCCCTCGTTGACCTGCACATGCCAATCCTCTACCCCGGCGACGTGCAGGAAACACTGGATCTAGGCATGCACGCCGTGATGCTCAGCCGCCTCACCGGCACCTGGGCCGCACTCAAGATTGTTACCAACGTGGCTGACGGAACCTCGACCGTGGATCTCTCCCCTGGACGAACTGCAACTGTAATACCCGACCTGGAGATTGACGGACGGCCCCACGTCCACCGCCCCAGCGGAAACCTGATCACCCCCTACACCCTGGAAATGGAACGTGACTTCAAGGAAGTTCGCTCCGAACTCGCCCGCAGATACACAGTGGCCAACCGCCTCAACAGGGTCACCGTGGACCCTCCCGATGCCTGGATCGGCCTTATCTCAAGTGGGTTCACATACCACGAACTGCTCCACGCGCTCCGGCGCATCGGCCTCACCACACCAGCCGAAATCGCAGCAGCAGGCATCAGGATCATGCACATGCAGGCCCCAGTGCCTTTCGACCCTGCAACCGTGAAGAACTTCGCCCGGGGCCTCAACGAGATAGTCGTTGTCGAGGAAAAGAACCCGACACTCGAGTGGCTGGTCAAGGACGCCCTCTACGGTGGACCTGATCAACCACGGGTGGTTGGAAAGACACACCCCGACGGGCGAACCCTAATGCCCAGCTACGGGATCCTCGATGCCGACACCATCATGGGTGGCCTTCACGAACGCCTGTCGGCACGCATCGAAGGGACGCTCGCCCCCCTACCCGATCCACCTCGCGAGCGGCTCTTGATACCTCTGACCGATACCCGCCATCCGTTCTTTTGCTCAGGTTGCCCACACAACTGGGGTACAAGAGTGCCCGATGGAACACTCGTAGGAGCTGGAATCGGTTGCAGCGGGATGTCCATGCTGATGGATGAGAGCCGAGTCGGTGACAAGGCAGGCGTCGCCGCAATGGGCAACGAGGGGACCCAGTGGATAGGAATGTCACCTTTTGTGGAACGGGACCACTTCACCCAAAACCTGGGCGATGGAACCTTCTTCCACTCGGGCCAACTGGCTATCCAGGCTGCGGTCAGCGCCGGTGTGTCAATGACTTACAAACTGCTCTTCAATGGCACGGTCGCCATGACCGGTGGGCAGACAACCCCCAACGTCGTCGGTGTTCCCGAGATCGCCACAACACTCATGGCATTCGGGGTCAGCAGGGTCCTGGTGACGACCGACGATGTCTCCCGGTACCACGGCATCGATATGCCCGCAAACGTCGACGTTTGGGACCGCACCAGGATCATTGAAGCCCAGGAACTTCTGGCTGGCATCAACGGTGTGACCGTGTTGATCCATGATCAGGCCTGTGCCGCTCAAAAGAGAAGGTTTCGTAGACTTGGCCTAGCCGAAACACCGGGTTTCAGGGTCGTCATCAACCACCGAATCTGTGAGGCCTGTGGTGACTGCGGACTAGTCAGCAACTGCCTGTCGCTGCACACCGTCGATACTCCATTGGGGAAGAAGACCTCAGTCGATCAGTCGTCGTGCAATCTGGATTCCTCGTGCCTGGAAGGTGACTGCCCCAGCTTCATGACCGTTGCAGTCCAAGCCGGTAGTCCTGACAAAGGAACTGCCACCAGCCCTACTGGTGACGACCTTCCCGATCCGACTCCCCTTACTGATACCGACATCTTCGACCTTCGCCTAGCGGGCATTGGGGGAACGGGGGTGGTGACAGCTGCACAGTTGCTCGGCACAGCGGCCATGTTGGACGGAGTCGACGTCCGCGGTCTCGACCAAACAGGTCTCTCTCAAAAGGCCGGCCCGGTCGTGAGCGACCTACGCCTCTCTCGGAGCACCGAAATGTCTTCCAACCTCCTAGGTAGGGGTGAGGCCGATGTCATCTTGGCATTCGACTTGTTGGTAGCAGCTGACTACAGGGCGCTAGCCGGTGCCACAAAGGAGCACACCGTTGTCGTCGCGTCGACAACCTCGACGCCAACGGGAGCAATGGTTGGCCACCCCGAGTCGGAGGGCCCGAGTGTCGTCGAACTGATCGCCCGTTTGGATGACAACACCAGGGCCGGCTCCAACCGGTTCGTGGATGCCGGGTCCATCACACTTGGCCTGCTCGGCAGTTCGGAACAGGCCAACGTGTTCATCTTGGGGGTGGCGGTCCAAGCTGGACTCATTCCTGTTACCCCGGCAGCACTGGAAAGAGCGATCACCCTGAATGGAGTGGCCGTTGATGCCAACCTTGCGGCCTTTCGTTGGGGTCGCGCCTGGACACTTGACCCTGAACGGGTTGAAGCCTCCACCTCGCCTACCAGCACCGGCCGAACTTTGATGGAGCTTCCAGAGCTTCCCGACAGCCTTCGAGCCGCGGTTTCGAGCCAAATCGGGGACACCGTCCTGACGGGCGTTATCGAGGCGCTAGCTGCGGACCTGGTCGGCTATCAGGACCGGAAGTGTGCAGCCGACTTCGTGGAGACCGTGGGGTTCGTCTGTGCAGCTGAACAGCAGGTGGCTCCTGGGTCTACGCGCCTCACTGAGGCCATGGCCCGCGGGCTCCACAAGTTGACTGCCTACAAGGACGAGTATGAGGTGGCGCGGCTGCTATCAGGGAGCGACTCGCGGGCACTGATCGAGGCTGTCGGTGGCCAAGGAGCAAAGGCCACGTGGCACCTCCATCCTCCGCTGCTACAGGCACTTGGAGTGGGTCGGAAACTACGAATCCCATCCAATCTGGGCCGCCCCGTCATGGCCTTGTTGCGGTTGGGTCGTCACCTGCGCGGCACACCGATTGATCCGTTCGGCCGGACCCGGGTAAGGCGCCTGGAGCGCATGATGCTGGGGGAATATCAGTTGGCCATCGCCACCGTTGTGGATTCCCTATCAGCTGAGAACCTCGATGAGGCCGTCAACATGGCCACATCGGCCATGGAGGTCAGAGGCTTCGAAGGCCTCAAACTTCAACGCGGCGAAGCATTCCTAGAGGACCTCAGGCGGTACTTGGCTGGCGCAACCAACTAGAGGCACGAAGCTGACTGGCAGAAGTTCCTCTTCGGTGACTTCTTTCCCTGCACTGACAAGACGTATCAATTTCTGGTTCTGGTTCTTCCGGCCAAGTGGGAGAACCATCTGACCATCGGGAGCCAACTGCTCCAATAACTGGCTGGGCACCTGTGGAGCTGCAGCGGCCAGCGCTATGGCGTCATAGGGAGCACTCTGAGTCCATCCCAACCCACCGTCGCCTTCCACGACGACCACGTTTTCATACCCCAACTGGCCGAGTCGCTGACGGGCCATACGAGCCAGGGAGGGAACACACTCGACACTCACCACCTCAGCACACAACTCGGCAAACACGGCCGCCGCATACCCTGATCCGGTACCCACCTCCAACAGTCGGTGATCTGCTTGGAGGGAGAGAGCCTGTGCGGTGAAGGCGACGATGTAGGGCTGCGAGATTGTCTGGCCGTATCCGATCGGCAGGGGCCTGTCTTCGTAGGCGGCATAGGCCAAGTCGGCTGGAACGAAGCGGTGTCGCGGCACCGATTCCATAGCTGCAAGAACACGTGGGTCCTGTATGTCGCGTGCAGCCAAATGGTTGTCAACCATCCGTCGCCTAGCAATCTCGTGGGGGATGAGTGGCATGTGCGGAACAGATCATCCTTACTAGGTGTAGGAGGGGCTATGACGTAGGCAATATCGCCATCTGCTGGGCACGGTGCAGTTGGGAACTTGAGTCTGCCACCTCCACTTCGGAATGTGTAAGAGACGCCGGGGTGTTCTCCGCTCTAGCCCATCAGGTGTCTGAGCGCTCAACGAGGTCGGTAATTGAGTCCAGGATCTGTGGCCAAGCCCCTTCGGGCCAGTCGTGACCCATGCCTTCGATCCAGACCATTTCCGCTGCGGGAATAGCGTCAGCAGTCCTCTGGCCATACCCAGGTGGCACGAGGCGGTCTTCGGTGCCGTGTACAACGGTTGTCGCCACGTTCAGGCCAGCAAGGGCCTCACGGCGATTCCCGTCAGCTGCAATTGCCGCGTACTGACGGTCCGTACCTTCGGGGTGCCAGCCTCTGTCGACGGCAGTGATCGCTAGCTGGCCCCAGTACTCCTCGTCGAAGTCAAAGCCACTACCGCTGAGGAGCCTGAATGTCTCCATCGTGTTGTTGATGCGATCCTCCCTGGCCTCAGAACTGGAGTTCAATTTCAGTAGTTTCATCGTCAGCCCCACTGACGCGCTGGGTGGCCTGGTGCACGACATGATCGAGCACAGAGAACGGACACGCTCTGGGTGTTCGATGGCGAGACGCTGGGCGATCATGCCGCCCATGGATACCCCAACGACATGTGCTGAGTCGATTCCGAAGGAATCCAGAACTCCGGCGGCATCCCCAGCCATGTCACTAAGCGTGTAGGCCGACTTTGGCCGAATACCCAGAGCAGACTTCAACCACAGGAGTGCCGAGTTAGGTCGGGGATGGTCGTCGAACCAAGTGGACAGGCCTACATCACGGTTGTCAAAGCGGATCACGTGGAACCCCCGGCCAGTCAACTGTTCCACAAGTCCGTCGGGCCAGTGAACCAGTTGGGCACTGAGGCCCATGATCAAGAGGATCGTCGGATCCCGAGTATCTCCGGAGGCCTCAACCTCGATGTCAATGCCGTTTGCATGGACCTTTGCCATGGTTCTCCCTCTTATGCGGTCGGCCCGCAATGGATCCTGACACCAACAAGCCCTAGAAGACCAACTGGACCCTGAATCGGCTCTAACATCGGCATGTAGTCCAGGTTTCTGTAGGAGCCGGATTTAGTTTCTGGTCTGGGGTCGTACAAGATCTTTTATTACTGTGGGAACCCAGTTCTTATAGAACTAGATCTTCCACACCTAGAGCAGAAACTTCACAGATGCCCTCTCAAAAAAATCCGCCCTTTCTTGTGGTGCTGATAGCTGGCAGTGCCATAACGGCAATCGCCTTGGGGGCCCGCTCAACCATGGGGATGTTCCTGGGCCCAGTAAGCGACGGCCTTGGACTGCAAACCGATTCATTCGCCTTAATGATCGCTATTCAAAACCTGGTCTGGGGTTTTGGACAGCCTTTAGCTGGAGGCCTGGCCGATCGCTTTGGAGCCCGGCGGGTTCTCATGGCCGGTGCAGTCATTTATGCAAGTGGCCTAGTCGTCCTGGCCAAAGCCATCGGACCCACCGGCCTCCACCTTGGCGGAGGGGTCCTAATGGGTCTCGGCATGTCCGCAGCCTCATTTTCAGTGGTCCTCGCAGCCATAGGCCGCCTTGTACCTGAGTCTCGGCGTTCGTCTGCGCTAGGCATTGCTACTGCTTTCGGCTCTGTCGGCCAGTTCATCCTCATTCCGATCTCGAGTGTGATCATCGACTCCACCTCTTGGGAAACGGCACTTGTCGTCCTAGCTGGTCTTGCCCTGACGATTACCGTGATATGTCTACCGCTGCGCCCCTCAGTCGAAATCGGGCGGACCAGCGCCCCCGGCAGCCCAAGTGTTGACACCAAACCACTGCGCGAGGTGCTCCGCCAAGCATCACGAAACCGCAGTTACCTGCTGCTGAACGCTGGATTCTTCGTGTGTGGCTTCCACGTCACCTTCATTGGCGTTCACCTACCAAAGCACCTCGAAGACTTGGGCCAGTCTTCGACAGTGGCAGCTGCGGCTCTAGCACTCATCGGCCTCTTTAACATTGCTGGCTCACTAACAGCTGGCTCTCTTGGCCAACGCCATTCAAAAGCCCGCCTGCTCAGCCTCATTTATGGGATACGCGGTCTCGTAATTCTCGGATTCATCATGCTGCCGAGCAGTCCTGCACTGTCGATCACCTTCGGCTGCTTGATGGGCCTCCTCTGGCTTTCAACGATCCCACTGACGTCAGGAATAGTGATGTCACAGTTCGGCACCCAACATGCAGGAACTCTGTTCGGAATCGTTTTCGTCAGCCATCAGATCGGAGCATCCGTCAGTTCCTGGGGGGCCGGCATCATCCGCGACAGCACAGGTTCCTACGAAGTTTGGTGGTGGGTGGCTGTGGGCATGGGCATCTTTGCTGTTCTAGTCCACATGTTTATCGACGAAGGTCCCGCACCCCCTTTGGTTGTTGTGCCCCCTCGCCGTCGGATCGTCATGCCTGCCAGTGCCGCTGCCCTATGGCTACTACTTGGTCTTGCCACAATGATGAACTTGTCCCAAGACGAAGGCCGAGCTACTCCGGGAGCACTCACCTGCTGGCTCCAACACGAAGGGTCTATCTAACCAATCCCCCAGACAGACAACAGGACTGGAGCAGCGCGGACAGTTCTGGTGCTTGCACAAAGGACGGAAAGGCGCTTCCATCATGGCAAGCGAGCAGGCAAACGAGACCAAGGAGCTAATGCGACAGTTGTCCGAATCGGCTGGCAAGGCTGAGTCGGTAGAGGAACAACGGACACGTTTTGAAATGGCCCAAGGACTCATGACTGCTCGACCTGCAGGGGTCACATGGAATGAGGTGGATGCCGGTGGCGTACCCGCTATCTGGGCCGACTCCGAGGACGGCTCAATGAACCACGTTGTCTTGTACTTACACGGTGGTGGATACGTGATTGGCTCAGCCGCTGGAAGCCAACACTTCACCGGGCAGTTGGCCAAAGCAGTTGGTTGTCGCGTGCTTAGCGTGGACTACCGCTTGGCGCCTGAACACCCACACCCTGCAGCGGTCGAGGACAGCACCGCCACCTACCGGTGGCTCCTCGATCAGGGGTATAGAACTGAAAGCCTGGCAATAGCAGGCGCTTCAGCAGGTGGAGGACTCACGATCTCCACCCTGCTCAAGCTTCGAGACGACGGCGTAGCTCTCCCTACGGCCGGTGTAGCGATCTCGCCGTGGGTCGACATGGAGATCATTGGTGAGTCCATGGTGACTCGAAAAGATGTTGACATGTTGATCAGCAAGGAACGCTTGACGGATTGGGCCGAAGCTTTCCTTGCGGGGCAGGATGCCCATGATCCGTTGGCCGCTCCCCTCTATGGAAATTTCGACTGCATCCCACCGCTACTGGTCCAGGTCGGCGACGAAGAGACCCTGCTAGACGACTCCACCAGGTTGGTCGACATTGCAAATTCGGCGGGAGTGGACGTGAGCCTCGAGGTGTTCCCCGAAATGCAGCATGTCTTCCAGTTATTTGCCGGCAACATGCCCGAAGCAGACGAGGCGTTGGCGAAGATCGCCGCATGGCTGAGGCCCCACTTGGACCTGTTGGCAGTGGCCTAAACCAAAGGGATCTGCCTAGACGCTGACTAGTGCAGCCGCGATGTCGATGACGGCCTGCTTGCCGTCACCGAAGAGCATGAGGGCGTTGTCAGCTGCGAACAGTGGGTTCGCAATACCGGCAAAGCCCGGACTGAGCGAACGCTTGATGACCACCACCGTGCCCGACTCGTCGACGTCAAGGATTGGCATGCCAGCTATGGGCGAGCTGGGGTCGTTGCGTGCGGCCGGGTTCACTACGTCGTTTGCACCGATCACGATGGTCACGTCGGTTTCAGCAAAGGTGGGGTTGACCTGGTCCATGTCGAAGAGGTGCTCATAGCCAATCTCTGCTTCGGCTAGGAGCACATTCATGTGGCCTGGCATGCGGCCGGCCACGGGGTGGATGCCGAACACCACTTCCTTGCCGGAGCTCTCCAGGGAAGTCATTAGGTCACGCACGGCGTGCTGGGCCTGGGCAACGGCAAGCCCGTAGCCCGGAACGATGACGACACGGTCCGCTACCTCGAGGAGCATTGCCACCTCTTCAGCCGATGTTGAGGTGACCCGATCACCGTAGACGTCGGAGTCATCGCGGCTTCCGGCGGTGGCGGACGGGGTATCGGCAAAGATGACCTCGAAGATGGAGCGGTTCATTGCCGAGCACATGATCTGGGTCAGGATCAGACCACTGGCACCTACGAGGGAGCCGGCGATGATGAGTAGCGAGTTGTCCAGCACAAACCCCGTAGTGGAGGCTGCCACCCCGGAGAAGGCGTTGAGGAGTGCAATGACGACTGGCATGTCGGCACCGCCGATGGCGATCGTGCTGATGACGCCCAGGATGAGTCCTGCTGCGACGAGTGCCCACAACCACGCCCTTGTGTCGGGCTGCACGGCGACCATCATGGCCAGTAATAGCGAAACGAGTAGCACAAATGCTCGTGCTAGGGGCAGGCCGGTGAAGCCCGACCACTTGAGTGATTCCTGCAGCTTGAAGAACGCTATGACCGAACCGGTGAAGGTAATCGCTCCGATGAGAGCGGTTGCCGCTGCGGCAATTGCGAGTTGGTTGTCGGCCCGACCCAACTCGATGGCCTCAATGAAAGAGGCGATGGCCACCAGCACGGATGCTCCACCACCGAAGCCGTTGAACAGTGCCACCAGTTCGGGCATGGATGTCATCTTGATCTTTACGGCCAGCAGGACACCTATAACCGAGCCGATGGCAAGGGCCGCGACGATGACAAGGTAGGAGATGACGGCCTGGTCCAACAGGGTTACCAGGACCGCTAAGAGCATGCCGGTTGCTCCCATCAGGTTTCCACGGGGGGCGGTACGCGGACGCCCAAGGCCCTTGAGGCCGAAGATGAACAAGACGGCTGCTATCAGGTAGCCAACTGAGATCAAGTCTGGCGTGTTCATGATCGACGCTTCCCTCGACCGGCAAACATGGAGAGCATCCGGTTAGTAACCAGGAAACCACCAACAACGTTGATGGTTGCAAGCGTGACGGCTAGGAAACCGAGCGTGGTCGTAAGAGCCGTGTGGTCGGAACCAGCCGATACGAGGGCTCCTATGAGGGTGATACCTGAGATCGCATTGGACCCCGACATGAGAGGGGTGTGGAGCATCGCTGGAACCTTGGTGATGAGTTCCAGACCCAAGAAGACAGCCAGGACGAACAATGTGAGCGCAATGAGAAGGGTCACTGCATTCCTCCAGCTTCGATGACCTGTGGGTGCACTACTTCACCACCAGTGGCGACAAGCATGGCTGCGATGATCTCGTCATCGGTATCAAGGTTGATGGTGCCGTCCTCGGTCACGACAAGCTCAATCAACTTGACCACGTTGTTGGCAAACATGCGTGATGCAGAAAAAGCCGACCCGGAGGCCAGATCGGTCGGGCCCAGAACGGTTACTCCGTTGTGGACAACCTCCTCGTCAGCTCTAGTCAACTCGCAGTTGCCTCCGCGTATAGCGGCTAGGTCGATGACCATGGCACCGGGTTTCATGGCTTCCACCATCTCTTTTGTGACGAGGATGGGGCTCTTGCGACCTGGGATCTGGGCGGCAGTGATGACGATGTCGGCTTCGGCTAGGTGCGGGGTGAGCGTTGCTTGGTCATGGGCAGTCGAGTCTGCACCGTCCTCAGCCGGTGGAATCTCAATGGACTTGGCGCCCACCGAGCGGATTTGTTCGAGTGCCTCTTCACGGATGTCATAACCCTCCACCACAGCTCCGAGACGACGTGCTGTAGCAATGGCCTGGAGGCCAGCTACGCCTGCGCCAAGTACCACCAGTCGTGCCGGAGGAATCGTGCCGGCTGCGGTGATCATGAGGGGCATCAATTTGGATAGCCGGTAGGCAGCGGTGAGGACAGCCTGGGTTCCAGCAACCGTGGCCGTAGAGGAGAGCACATCCATCGATTGGGCCCGGGTGCTGCGTGGCACAAGGTCAAGCGAGAACGCTGTCGCACCTGTAGCGGCCAACGCGGTAGCCGCACCAGGGTTCCAGACGGGGTCTATGAGACCGATGACGACATGGTCAGCAGTGATACCGGTGAGGGCATCGGCATCTGTCGGCCCGTGAACACCGACGATGATGCCACCACTACCAATCGCGTCGGCCCTATCAGGAGCAATGGAGGCACCCACTGATTCGTATTGGGCATCGTGCATTCCAGCTGCTAATCCGGCGCCTGCCTCGATGATCAGGTCGTGGCCGGCCGCTACAAGGGCCTTGGCGGCCTCAGGAGAGATTGCTACGCGGCGCTCACCTTCAATCCGCTCACGCGCTACCGCGATTCTCACGCCACACCTCTTGACACCCTGGCCCTGTTGTCGTTATCGACCCGCCACACACGGGCACAGCGACCCTATCGGTGGAGAACCTCATTCGGTATGGGACAAGGGGCTCTTTGTCGGCTGGTCAACCAGCCTTCAGATCCGGCTAACGTCTGCGTCCACACACTGTGCAACCGGAGGTGAGAGCCATGCCGTCAATGTCGGATCTGAGCATCATGGTGTTCCCATGGGGAGTGGAGAGCCCCTCCATGGACGAGACCGTTGAGATCGTGAAGTTGGCCGAGGACCTTGGCTTCTATTCCGCCACCTTCCCTACCCACATGACGATGTCACCGTCATGGCTCTTTGAGACATTCCCCAACCAAGACGTCCTGGATGGCTTGGTGATGGCTCCGATTATCGCCGCTGCAACCGACACGATAAAGATCGGCTTTAACTCCATCCTCCCACCACTTCTGCCCCCCTACCAGTGGGCCAAGTACCTCTCCACCCTCGACGTGGTATCAGATGGCCGCCTGATCGTGGGTATGGCTATGGGCTGGTGGGAGGAGGACTTCACCTCCGTCGGTGTGGACCGAACCAAGAGGGGCCGCCTCTTCGACGAACAGTTGGAGGCCATCACTCGCTTGTGGACTGAAGACCGCGTGACGTTCCACGGCGAGCACTACCAACTTGAGGACATCCCTCTCGTGCCCAAGCCCGTCCAGAAGCCCTACCCGTCCATCTGGATTGGTGGCGGGGTGAAGTCGATAGAGCGTGCCGCCCGCTACGGCGAGTGCATCCTGGCCTTCTGGCCTGACGAGGCAATGGCGCGCGACGTTTGGATGCCGGGACTTGCCATTGCCGGCGAAAAGTTCGGCACAAACCCTAAGTTGGCGGCGTTTACCTTCGCTTACGTGGCTGATGACCAGGCTGATCTGGACTCCTACGGCGACAAACTCCAAACCGCTGTGGCCTTCGATGATCCGTCGACGGACCCAGCAAAGGTAACTATTTCCGGTTCACCAGAGGCGTGCGCAGAGCGCATCCGAGCGCTCCATGATGCAGGAGTGTGGCACTTCGTCATCGAGTTCCAGTTCCACGGTCTCGAGACCATCGACTTCGCCAAGAGGCAAATGGAGAAGTTCGCTGAAGAGGTAGGCCCCCTGCTCTAGGGATAAGCCCAATAAAGTGCCCGACACTACGCCCTACTGGTGGGTAGAAGCCGGGAAGCCGAAGAGCCCCCCAGAGATCACTCTCCCCGGCGAGACCGACGTGGTTATCGTCGGCGCTGGCCTAACGGGCCTGTCCGCAGCCAGAACACTTGCGAAGTCAGGTAAGGCAGTTCTGGCCCTGGACGCTTTCGCTCCCGGGGTGCGTGCCAGTTCCTGTAACGGAGGAATGATCGGCGGTGGCAACCAGTTAGCCATTGACGAGATTGAGGCCGAGTTCGGTAAGGGCATGGTTGAGGGCCTGCTGCGCGAGACCCATCTGGACGCTAATGCCTTTATCAAGGCCCTCATTGCCGATGAGGCCATTGAGTGCGACCTCGCTATCACTGGCCGTTTTCGGGGCCTCTGGTCAAAGGGGGAATATGACTCAGCGGGGCGAGAACTCGATCGGCTGAAGAGAATCGTGCCCGTAGACGTAGAGATGGTCCCACGGGAGTCTCAACACAAGGAGGTAGCTACCGACATCTACGCAGGTGGCACCTTGCTTCCACTACATGGCGGCCTCAACCCTGCGAAGTACGTGGCGGGCCTCATGAAGGCTGCACAAGTGCACGGTGCCGTGGTGCAGGGTGGTACGCCGGTCACCAATGTCGTTCGTTGTGGAACTGGGTTCACCGTGGAGACGTCGCGTGGATCTGTCCGAACCGGGGACGTTTTGGTAGCCACCAACGGCTACACCCCAACCAGCCTGGGATACGCAAAGAGGCGAATCGTGCCAGTACCTAGCTTCCTAGTAGCCACCGAACCGCTTGGTGTCGACACCGTCAAGGGCCTATTCCCGAATGGTTGCATGGTCTCCGAATCGCGGAGTCGCCACTGCTACTACCGACCCTCACCTGATGGGCAGCGCCTTGTTTTCGGTGGTCGTGCCGCGATGATGCCGGTACCGGAGGGGTTTGCCACCTCTCAACTGCGGTACCTCATCGATTCAATCTTTCCCCAACTTGGAGAGGTCGTCTTCTCCCATAGCTGGAATGCGCGAACCGGCTTTACCTTCGACTTCACACCACATGTTGGATGCTACGACGGCCTCTGGTACGCCATGGGCTATTCGGGTAGTGGCAACTCGATGGCTCCCTACCTGGGCCACAAGGCGGCACTACAGGTAATGGGCGACCCCGAGGGTGAAACGGTCTTTACCCGTTCAGGATTCCCAACCCGATGGTGGCACCGGGGGCCACCGTGGTTCCTTCCCTTTGCCGACATGCTCTTTCGTGCAAAGGACGCAGTCAACAACACCAGACCAAGCCGAAGATGAGCACCAACTTCACGGCCCCTGGCCCCGGGCAATGGGAACTGGACCGGTCCCACTTCACAGGTGGAACCACACCGATCATGAAGTGGCTTCTATCCAATGCCATTGAATCCGCTTACCTGAAACAGTGGGCACTGCTCGGCATTCCAGCTGAAACACTTTCTGTGAGTTTTGTACACGGCTTCATGTACACGCGCTTGCGACCCCTGGTGAGGCCCGACAAGCCAGCAGCCAAGCCACCGCCCACTTTGTTGCTAAAGGTTGTCTCGCGCCTGCACCCTGAGTTCCGCCGCCGAACAGCGGCAGCGCGAAGGACCCTCGCTGAATCGCCGGCACCACCTGTGATAGCCGACTGGCACGCCACGCTCCGACCCCGTCTGGTAGCCCAGAACCTTGCCTTTCAGGATGTAGCGCTAAAAGAGCTTGATGATGCCGGCCTTGTCAGCCACCTCGAGGCTGTTCTCGCTCACCTTGGCAACACCTTCGAAGAGCACTTCCGCCTCCACGGCTACGATCTGGGACCAATCGGCCAACTGCTCATGGCTGGAAACGAGTGGGGAATTCCCAGCCAAGAGATGCTGGTCGCTCTTGGCGGGGCCTCGCCATCCACGATTGAACCTCTCAAGGCCCTTGCACGTATCAGAGCTGCGTTAGCTGAGGAAGGTGCTACCCCATCCAGCCTCTCCGAGGTGGAGGCTGCATCACAGAGTGCTGCCGAAGAGCTCCGTTCCTACCTGCGCCTTCGGGGCTCAGTGCTCTTTTCGGGCTACGACCTTGATACGCCCACACTTGGCGAGTCACCCGGGGTGATCCTGGCGAACATCTTGAACGGTGATGGAGCGACGGCGACCCATGACGCCGAGGGCATAACTGGAGTGCTGAGGGAAAGGGTGCCAAGAGAAGAACGTGTCAGGTTCGATGAACTCCTGCACGCTGCTCGGGAGGCCATGGACCTGCGCGATGACAACGGACCAGTCACGGCAGAATGGCCGTGTGGCCTTCTACGACTGGGCATGCTGGAGGCTGGCAGCCGTCTCGCATCATCGGGGCGCCTCCATGAACCTACCCATGTGTTCGAACTGGACCATGCAGAGCTTCTTGACGTAGTTGCCGGTGGTGGCCAGTCAAGTGCCGACGATCTGGCTAGCCGGGCAGCCGAGAGGGCCGCTGAAAAGGATCTGGATCCACCTCTCACTCTGGGTCCTCCCGAAGCTCTTCCACCACCTGAGGTGCTTCCCAAACCACTGGCCACCACAGTGGCAATCGTCCAGACAGTGATCACTGAACTGAGCATGGGCAACCACGCCGAAGAGCCCGCGGTCGGCAACGAGCCAAGGCTCTCAGGTAACGGTGTCGGCACCAAGACGTTCATCGGTGTTGCACGAGTGGCAGAAAACGCAGCTGAGGCCTTCGAGCGTCTGGAGCCAGGCGAAATCCTCGTAACTCGCACAACCTCACCTGCCTACAACATGGTTCTGAGCCTGGTCGGTGGGCTGGTCACTGCTGAGGGCGGACCCATGTCGCATGCAGCCGTACTCTCACGAGAGTTTGGCATTCCTGCCGTTGTCGGCGCTCCAGATGCCATGAACGCCATCGCCGATGGTGACCGAATCGAAATTGATCCGTTTCATGGAGTGGTGAGGCCCGTGGTGTCCTAGAGTCCCGCCATCGCGTGACCCCTGATCAAGGTAGGTAGTGGGAATGGTGACAGATCCCAGTAGGAGGCCCAGGCGCCGGACATCGCGTCGCAGAAGCACCCGCTCGACACAACCGACTGGACCGGTCAGCCCACTCACCTACGACCTGGCTCCCCTTGAGGCTTTGAGGGGGGAAGAAATCGAGGAGATCCACAAGGCCGCGATGCGGCTGCTCAGCGAGAACGGAATGCTTCTCATCGACTACCCGCCGGCCCTGGAGCGGCTCAGAAGCCACGGCGTCAAGGTGGAAGGCGAGATGGTGTGGATCGATGAGGACACCCTCATGCACTTCGTGAACATGGCA
>Ga0187827_10005632_pt1 | contig 14738 bp, 10 predicted proteins | sample ETNtaG_39_FD_167969 | JGI IMG/M metagenome (GOLD analysis project Ga0187827, IMG submission 167969) | Marine microbial and viral communities from oxygen minimum zone, Eastern Pacific Ocean - ETNP2014_SV_150_PacBio MetaG (Illumina Assembly) | ecosystem: Environmental > Aquatic > Marine > Hypoxic...
TGAGATCAACCTTCAGGCGGGGCCGATTGTCTACGATGGGGTGATGTACGTGACCACGCGGCATACGACTGTTGCCCTCGATGCGGTAACGGGTCAGTGGAACTGGCGGCATGTCTGGGAACCCAGAGATAGGGAAACAGGACTTGGAACCGGTGGAATCGCTATCAAAGGCGGGCGCGTTTTCCGGGTGACTGCAGACGGGTATCTCCTGGCCCTGAGACATGGCACCGGCGCCATGCTCTGGGCACGCCGGATCGGTGATCCGCTGCGCGCCGAAAGTTTTGCGATGGCGCCGGTTGTTTACAAAAACATGGTGCTGGTCGGTCCTACGGGAAGCCGGAACGAAAGCTCGGGGTGGATTGGCGCATTCTGGGTGAAAAACGGGGAATCCAGGTGGCGATTTAATACTACATCCGGCAAAACCGAATCTGGATTCAGTTTCTTGCCCGATCGACCAGATGTTTCCCCGGACGGAGGTGCAATAAGAACCCCATTCTCGATAGACCTGGAACGCGAAGAACTTTACCTGGCCTTAACAAATGCCACATCTGATCTCTCCACGAACTCGCTGATCGTTCTTGACGCACGCACGGGGGTGCTGAAATGGCGTGAATCACTCGTTCCGAACAGGGCGCCCGGTGGGGATTTCACTCGAATGGGTCCTTTGTTTCGAACACAGGTGGCCGGCCAATCGCGTAATCTTGTGGCGATGGCGAGCAAGGATGGTATCCTTCAGGTGCTCGACCGCGATACCCATGGGCCGTTGTATAACACCTCCGTCTCCTCCCGTGGAAACGCTGTTCGTCAAAAAGCTCAGCTCGGTGGCCGTCCTGGTCTGCAGTGGAACGGACCGGCCTACAGTCCGGACACCGGCCTGCTCTATGTGCCCACAGGGGACGGGAATTCGCCGGGGTGGCTCACCGCAGCGGATGCCGCAACCGGTGACATCACATGGACATATCAGGCCACCCGTCCCATGCTTGCCCCCGTAACGACCACGGCGGGAGGTATCGTCTTCACCGGTGAGTCAAATGGAGATTTTATCGTTCTCGATGCCCTTACGGGTGAAGTCCTGTACCGTTTTAATACTGGTGGATCGCTTGGTGGTAGTGTAGTGACCTATGAAATCGAGGAGCAACAGTATATCGCGGTGGTATCCGGGTCTCCTTCCCCTGCCGGCAGCAGCGATAGCCCTGGTTCGTCTTCTGTGTTTGTCTTTGCACTTCCCAAATGAGATCGGCTCCAAAGCCGATGAAACGCCTATGAAAACCAAATTACTTTATCTGACCGTGTTTGTCCTGTATCTGCTGCACAACGATCTGTGGTTGTGGGATGACGCGCGATGGGTGCTGGGTTTACCGGTTGGATTGCTCTATCATGTCGGATATTGCCTCGCGGCTGCCGTGCTGATGATTCTCCTGGTCACCTATGCGTGGCCTCATCATCCTGAGGTCCATGAGGAGGATACTTAAGCTATGATCACGGGCATCATCCTATCCTATCTGGCCGTGGTACTGATTATCGGTTCCCTGAGTCATCGTCTGTTTCGTGGTACTGGAGAGGATTATTTTGTCGCGAGCCGTACGATTGGGCCTTTTGTCCTGCTGATGTCACTATTCGGGACTAACATGACCTCCTTCGCGCTTTTAGGGGCATCCGGCGAGGCGTATCACGAGGGTATCGGGGTGTTCGCCCTGATGGGGTCCTCATCGGCGCTGGTTATTCCTTGCGTCTTCTTTTTCATAGGCACGCGGATCTGGTCGATAGGAAAGCGGCATGGGGTTCTTACACAGGTGCAATATTTCCGGCGGCGGTGGGACTCCGACGGCCTTGGGCTGGTCCTGTTTATCGTGCTTATTGCCCTGCTCATTCCGTACTTATTGATCGGTGTGATGGGCGGTGGCATTACAATGAATCTGATTACCGGAGGACAGGTGCCGACCTGGGTAGGTGGCTTGCTGGTCTGTGCGGTGGTATTGACCTATGTGTGCTATGGCGGTATGCGCGGGACCGCCTGGGTCAACACTTTTCAGACGCTGGTCTTTATGATTCTCGGTGGGGTGACCTTTTTTGTTATCGTCGATAGAATGGGTGGATTCTCTCACGCGATGGGTGCGGTCGCAGACGCCCATCCTGAACTGCTCATACGAGGGGATCTGATAAATCCGGTCACGCTACTGACGTACACCCTTATCCCACTCTCAGTAGGCATGTTTCCCCATATGTTTACGCACTGGCTTACGGCCAAAAGCGTTCAAACGTTTCGTTATCCGCTGATGTTCTATCCCCTGTGTATGACGATTGTGTGGCTCCCCAGTGTGCTGATCGGTATTCTGGGTACGGTGGACTTTCCGGATCTGGAGGGCACAGCCGCCAATTCGATTTTAGTGCGGATGATCCAGCATCATGCACCGGGTGTGTTGGCCGGGTTGTTAGGCGCCGGGGTGTTTGCGGCGATTATGTCCTCTCTGGACTCTCAAGTCCTCTCTATCGGAAATATGTTCACTCAGGACATCGTCCGTCACTACGGTTTTCATGATGAGATGAGCGAAAAGAAACAAATCCTGTTCGGCCGGGTGTTTGTCTGTCTGGTGCTGGCATTGACCTATATCCTCTCGCTGGTATCCGACCGCAGCATTTTCGGGTTGGCTATCTGGTCTTTTACAGGGTATTCCGCCCTGTTTCCTGTGGTCGTCGCCGCACTTTTCTGGAAACGCAGCACCAAACACGGCGCTTTTGCTGCGGTGCTGAGCGTGGTCGTCATGTGGATATACTTTTTCATTCAGGGATGGCAGATGCCGCAATATACGGTGGGGGGCACAGGCGTCATGCCCGTGGTGGTGATTCTCGCCGTTTCAACAACGACGATGGTCGTGGTCTCTTTACTCACCCGACCGCCTAAAGCGTCCGTGGTACAGACGTTTTTCAAGACCTGAGCGCCTCCGGAATATTTCCCCCAACGACTGGAGACGGAATTCAACATTTGTTCTGGCTCGAGAAAGCGTCTTGCTGCGCACCTGAACCTACATACAATGGGCTGCAATGGGCCCAGCTAAGTAGCCATTCCCTATTTCAGCAGTCCAAGTGTGGTGGTTCCTCATTCTACCCGGACAAGTTTCGTCGTGGCCTTAAATCCCACCGGCGGATCACTGTAAATCGAAATGCTTTCCGGGGTCAGCCAGAGTGAGTCCGCTTCGATCCGATAAGAACTGACAGCGGAATGGCTGCCGCTCATGAAGTTGGGATTCTTGGCCAATGCCGGCCTGGTCGTGAGCCCAGATTCCGTTATCTCGTAGGTGCCGGAATTCGCGATGAATGTATCATAAGCCTGCACCTTATCGGAATCCGTAACTTCATCGAAAGTGCCCTCAAACAGGCCTGTGTCAAATCAGGCGAATCGTCCTATACAATGTCGCTGTGGCGTACTGGTGTCAGAAAGACTGCGACAGTCTGCGATAAGATCCGGTCATGTCAGGATTGCCGTGCATTCATAAGGCACATTTACGACCGGTCAGCAGCAGGTACGCGCGGGAAAAGATTGAATCTGTGTTGTCCACACCGATTACCGGATTTATCGGCGGTGGTCTGTAAGTCAGAAGTGACTTCTCAACGCGGGAAAAGGTGGAACTTGTCCTTTTGATAGTCTGCATATACCTGTTCACAGGTGCGATCGAAGCCGTTGTTGGTTGTTATATCGATATGTGGTACGGGAGGCAGGAAGCACTCCGGGCTAAAGGTTCGACACCCCCCACCCCTCCTCGCCATGCCGAAATAACGGGGCGCGCGCGCATTATTTCTGATATAAATGATGCGAATCAGACGTGCGAATTGAAGTAATCTCGATAAGCAGCAAGTAAATGTATTTCGGGGAATACCAATAAAATCTATTTCAGCCTGTCCGGTTTTGAGTATCTTATGGTTGTAGATAACCGTTCATTGCATCATAGCAGGATAGGGCGCGTCTCGTTCGGTATATTTCAAGATGCGGAGTGAATACCGAGACGATTTCAAGTTCGTTCTTCTTGATTACCATTCAGGTGGCCCCGATGGCCATCTCTATTGATCAGGTGCAATCAGACGCGTAACACATGTGATCTCAAATCCTGGACGAAGGTCAAACCTTGGCCACCATACGATGATCCGCCAATTTGGTAAAGATGGCATGGGACAGGTACACCTTGCTAAGGATGCCAATTCATGAAAAGGAAGGGAGATATAAGATGAAAAGAATGTCTGGTGTTATTTCTAATTTCGTGCTGCTGTCGTTCATTCTGGCAGCGGCAACGGTTAGTGACGCTCAAGAAGCTGACAGAGTATATGTCAATGGGAACATATACATGGTTGATGAAGCGTTCAGCACAGCGTCTGCCTTTGCAGTGAAAGATGGTAAATTCATCTACGTGGGTGACGATGCCGGTTTTCAGGACCATATTGGGCCCCTTACCTTTACGTTCGACCTGGAAGGAAAAACCGTGATCCCCGGTTTACACGATGCCCATACACACATAAGGTATGGCGAGAGGATTCTGTATCCGCGAACGCCGGACATCAGAGTTGCAATTGGTGAATGGGCTTCTGTAAAGCGCATGCAGGAAGTGATAAAGCGCTGCCTGGCTACCGGGGAAGGCATGCGGCCGGGGCCTGAGCCGCGATGGCTGGTATTAAACGGTTGGATGTCCGATGTCTGGGATCCGCCGGTGTTCCGCAAGGAGCTGATCGATGCCGTGGCACCGGATAATCCTGTTTATATTCGCAGATACACCCACGGCAGCGGCGCCAACAGCAAAGCTCTGGAACTTGCCGGCATTACCCGCGACACGCCTGATCCTGAGGGTGGGCATATTAAGAAAGACGAGCGTGGAGAACCCACGGGCGAATTCGTAGAAAGGGCGCCTCCCCAGTTAACAAGGCTTATTCCAAGCTTACCCCCTATGACCGATTATGAAACGAGCCGTAATCTCGTAGAAGGAACGCAATTGGCCGTGGCCAGCGGACTTACGACTATCCATGGCGCCGGCGGGGCGCGCTATGAAGAGGTCCAGAGACGAATTAAACTTTACGAGGTGGGGCTGCTCCGGGTAAGGATCAACGAGATGGTGAACGCGGAAGCGGCCAAGAAACTGGGCAAACCGGTAAACTATGACAACAGATACTTTGTGCAATCGGTCAAGTCTTTTGCAGATGGTGCTTTAGGGTCAAGAGGGGCGCATTTTCTCGAGGAGTACAGTGACTATCCGGATTTTCATGGGCAACCCAGACGAAACGAAGACGAATTTGCTCAGACTGCGACCGAGTTGCTGAAAATCGGTTTCAATATGAGGATACATGCCATCGGTGATGCGGGTAATCGGGCCGCAATTAACGCCTTTGAACGGGCGCTGAACGCAACCGGGATAGACGGGAAAGATGCCAGGTTTGCACTTGAGCATTGTCAGGTACTTACGCCAGAGGACATACCCAGACTTGCCAGGCTCGGCATTGTCGCTTCCATGCAGCCCCTGCACGCCACCGAGGATATGCACTTTGCTGAATCCAGATTGGGGCCTGAACGGATTAAGTACGCCTATATCTGGAGCGATCTGCTGGATCTTGGTGTTGTGGTAGCAACGGGGACGGATTATTCTGTGTCTCCATACAACCCATTTTACACCTTGCACGCTGCAGTAACCAGACAGGACCGGGAGAATAATCCTCCGGGAGGCTGGTATCCCGAACAGGCCATGACGAGAGAAGAGGCCTTACGGGCTGCGACCATGGGTGGCGCCTATGTTATGCATGCCGAAGACACCCTGGGCTCTATCGAAGTAGGGAAACTTGCTGATTTTGTGGTCATTCCTGTTGATTACATGACCATCCCGGCTGAGGAAATCTGGAAGATCGAACCAGAAATGACTGTCATCGGGGGCGAAGTAATCTACACGAGGCCGGTGCAGACGCAAGAATGACCTGTCCCTGTAGTGGCAGAAGGCACGGTTAAGACCGTGGTCGAGGAATCTCCTGAAACACAGTGACACCGTGCCTCGTCCCTGCAGGAACACGCCAAGACCGTAAACACCGCAGAAGAGGACGCTGCAGGTTCGCCATACACGGAGCTGGTGCCGTTACATACCGCTTCGCAACGACCTTTTGGCTGCGCCTGATCCATCGGCCTTTCTGCCTCTTGACCCAGCAGACTGTCAGCGTGATGTGGGTCGGCTCCGGTACCTCGCGGGCGATGATGGTGGCGGGATTGAACGGATTGGGGGTCGCCGCCGACAGGCTGAACGCATTCGGCAGGGGCGCACCCTTGATTACCGTGGCTGTAGCGGCCCCCGTAATTACCGTCACAGCATTCGTCCTTCGGTCTGCCATGATGTCATCGGTGAGGGTCATGGAACCGGCACCGGTGTGCAAATGCGCTCCGATATGACGAAAATATTGAAATCGAATCTCACGGATACCTGCACCTGTCAAGGCGTCCTGAATACCCTGTGTGTCTGTTCACCGTCCACGCCGAATACTGGAGGATTCCCATGCTGAAACTAAACCGGAAGATGATGATGCAGGTGGTCACCGCACTCATCTTCATACCAATTTCGGCCAATGCCCTGGCTCAAGCGTTACCCAACCCCTATCGGACGGTCGACAACTGGGCTGAATTACCCGACGGGCGGACTATGGGCGCAGTAGGCGGCGTAACCATCGATCCGGATAGGGAGCATCTCTGGGCCGTCATCAGATGTGATGCCGGAGCAGAACGATTCGGCAATGAATGCCTTGATTCGGACCTAGATCCTATACTAAAATTTAACTCCGAAGGGCATGTTGTTGAGAGCTTTGGCGGCGGCCTGTTCATATGGCCTCATGGAATAGATGTCGATCCTGACGGAAATGTCTGGGTGACGGATGCTGTATCCGAGGCCAACACGCCGGACGGCGGCACACGAGGGCACCAGGTTATCAAGTTCAGCGCCACGGGAGACGTATTGATGGTTCTGGGCACCCCCGGCGTTCCGGGAGGGGGTAAAGATCACTTTAATGCGCCGGCAGATGTGGCTGTTGCTGACAATGGAGATATCTTTGTTGCCGATGGCCACGGTAATTCGACCAATAACCGTGTGGTGAAGTTTTCCAGTGACGGGACCCGTATTAAGGAATGGGGAAAGACCGGATACGCCCCCGGTGAATTCAGGACTCTTCATGCCATCGCCATCGATGCCCGAGGCCGGATTTTCGTTGGTGATCGATCAAACAATCGCCTTCAGATTTTTGATCAGGAAGGTGAATTCATTTCCCAATGGACACAGTTCGGTCGTCCCAGTGGGATCTTCTTTGATGATCATGACAATATTTATGTCGCCGATTCCGAATCCGACGACGTGGAGAATCCGGGTTGGGAGATGGGGATTAGAATCGGAGATGCCGCTGCCGGATGGGTCCATTACTTCATTTTACTACCGTCCGGCGACCCGCGGAATCCTGCCGGAAATGGGGCAGAATTCGTTGCTGTCGATAAATATGGGAATATTTATGGAGGAGAACCCCGGCCGCGTAAAATACAGAAATACGTGAAAGTTCGTTAACACTCGTAGCATAGGGAATAATAAACCGGGGTAAATATGCAGACTAGCCGTGAAATACATCTCAGAAAATATCCGGAGGGCATCCCTGCTCCCGATGATTTCGAACTGGTTGAAGTGCCGCTGCCGAACCTTGATCAGGGGGACGTGCTGGTAAAAAACATCTGGATGTCCGTAGATCCTTACATGCGCGGTCGTTTGCGGGACCGGAAGAGTTATGTGGAGCCGTTTAAACCGGGGGCGGTGCTGAGCGGCGGGGCCATAGGACAGGTCATCGCGTCTGAATCCGCGCATTTCTCTCCCGGCATGTATGTGCAGAGCAGTCTGGGATGGCGGGAATACTTCGTATCGGACGGCACAGGCATCCAGGCGTTCCGGCCTGGTAATATGCTGCCGCAGGCGTTTCTGGGGATCCTGGGCATGCCGGGGATGACCGCCTATATTGGACTGTTGACCGTCGGTGAGGCAAAATCCGGCGAAACGGTCTTTGTCTCCGCAGCCTCGGGTGCGGTCGGCGGCGTCGTATGCCAGATTGCGAAGATCAAAGGATGCCGGGTTGTCGGCAGCGCCGGTTCAGACCAGAAGGTAGCCTGGCTGCGCGACGAAGCCGGTATCGACGCGGCCGTCAATTACAAAACCTGCAGCGACCTGGAAGCCGTCGTGGCGGAGGCCTGTCCGGATGGTATCGACGTCTACTACGAGAACGTCGGCGGCTGTCACCTGGAGGCCGCCCTGAACCTGATGAACACAGAAGGCCGCATCGTCGTCTGCGGTATGATCTCACACTACAACGACATCGAGCCGGCTCCGGGGCCGCCCAACCTGTTCCGACTCATCACCCAGAGAATCCGCATGCAGGGCTTCATCGTCTCCGACCACCACGCCCGGTATCCCGAATACCAGGAACAGATGGTCGAATGGATCGCGGAAGAAAAAGTAGTCTGGCACGAATCCGTCCTGGAGGGTATAGGAAATGCGCCAAAGGCCCTGATCAGCCTGTTTACGGGCGATAATTTCGGTAAGATGCTGGTGAAGCTTGGGTAACGTTTTTTTCGGAAGAGGCGCGTCAAGAATAGGTCCGGCCCCCGGATACTTCCCGCAATGGCCCTGGCATGCCTCAGGATCACACACGAAAAGGCCGTCTCCTTAGTGCAGGGGTATGTGGTAGCCGGATCCGTTGTTTTAACCAGTTTATCGATGGTACTGCCATCCTCGGTCGCTAACCCTATTATTTTTTACATGGTGGCGTCCTGCTAGGTTGCTCGTTTTAAGTGGTCAACCAAAGCATTGCCCTGTTGAGAAGGGATGGCAGCATAGGTCGGCATCGCGCGTTGCGCAGTGATCACAAAAGTGGTAGAAACAAAATGGCTCGATCTACGAAATTAGACGTTTATGGAGGTGAGAATGACTATGAAAAGGCGCGAATTCAGCAAGATACTTGGTACGGCGGCGATTGCACCGGCATGGCTAACGTGGCAAATTGGAGCGGCTCCTGTCTGGTTTCTCGCGGCAAACATTGCGGAATGCTGTAGCTGCGAAATTCCTTGTCCGTGTAATTTTGGTCGTTCCACATCGATACGCTGCGATGGCAACCGTCTCATCGAAATCTATGAAGGACAAGTTGATGGCTCGGAGCTTAGCGGAATTCGCTTTGTGGTGACGTTTGAGATGGGCAAGTGGTCACGCATTTACATCGACGAAAGCTTGGGCGACGAACAAATGAATGCATTCAACACCATAATGCCGCTTGCCTTTGGCGGATTTGCTCGTCTTTCGCGGTCGATCGAACGGGTGCCAGTGGCAGTGGTCCGCACAAGCGGGCTGATAAAGTTTTCCACACCGGCATCGGAAGTTGAGATGAAACCGCTTGTTGGATTGAATGGCGGCCCGATCACGGTCAATGGCCTCCCTTCTAACACATTTCACGACTATGTGCAATACGAGTCGGTCAAACATGTTCATAAAGGACCCGATCGCGCTTGGTCACACTCAGGGACGAATGGATTTGTTTCCCGTATGCTTGCAAGAAGGTAATATTGATCCAACGAGAATCAAGCCAGAATGCTGGGAAAGGAACGCCAAACGCCGGTAGGGCCGACTCAGACAAAGGAACAGGCAGAGCGAGAAGACCGCACGGTGATCCTTGCCGGGTTATTACATGATATAGGAAGTCTTGCAGTGCCTAAGAATCGATATTCGGTGCTTGCTAAAATCAGTTGCGTGGTGAGGGCGGCTTCAATGCCCCTGTCACCTTTGGATCCACGCACGGGCGAAATTAACTACCTGCAAATGGCCGTTTCCTGAGAGAGTTGAACTACGAGGGTGCCATTGGCCTGGAGGCCTTCCCCAAAACGATGATGCCCAGGCTATGACCCGTTTCCGTGATATCTTTTCATGATTTCAGGTGTAAGGACTGGATGGAAGCCTGTAATCAGACCTGGCAGTATTGGTCAATCGTCTCAAGCAGGAGCCATTGCGTGCCTGTACGATTTAAAAATATCCTATTACCTCTTTGGGTTGCAGGCGCTATTATCACGCTGTCGGTGATCGCGAACCAGGCTCAAAACGCCTCGGAGCCGGTCATCAACTCTGTGGGGATTCAGCTGCCGCCCGATGCGGCGCCTGTGGAGCACCAGGTTCTCACCAGATTTGAACTGGACAACCGGTACATGGACCGGGCAACCGCCATCTCAAAGCAGGCCTTCGGCGTCGGTCTGGTGGCTGAACCGTTGACTCGCATCGATGGCGACTTCAACCTGATCCCCGCGGCCGCCACCCACTGGGAGGTCACTGAGGACGGTTATACCTGGATCTACTATATTCAGCCCGGTTTGATATTTGCCGACGGCCATCCTCTGACCGCTTATGACTACGAAGCCACATTCCGCCGCTGGGCGAACCCGGCCACGGGATTCGACTGGCAGTGGTACTTCCAACCCATAAAAAACTGGAATGAAGTCGTGGGCGGGCGCATGCCTGTAGATTCGGTGGGTGCCCACGCGCTGGATGAACACACTCTGGCGTTTACAACGGGGCGTCCAACGCCATACTTACCCGTGCTGCTCAATAAAGTCTGGGTGACACCGACGCACCTGTTCGATAAATACGGTCCCGAATGGGCGGCCAAGCCGGAAACACATTTCGGAAGCGGCCCCTACCGCTTGAAGGAATGGCGTAGAGCCGAACAGATCGTTCTGGTGCCAAACGAAAAATACCGCGGCCCTGTGAAGCCCATGCTGGAGCGAATTGTCGCTAAACTTTACAATCATACGGTCTCACCGCAGTTTCTCTCGTCGTATGAGGCGGGTGAGGTGGACTATATTCCGCTCAATAATCAGGCTGAGATCAACCGGGTCAAGAGCGATCCCATGCTGCGGTCACAGCTCAACACGTACACGGATTTCGCTACATTTTATATGATGTTCAACACTTATAAGCCGCCATTTAATGATCGGCGGGTACGTCAGGCATTCAGCCATGCGATCAATCAGGAAGACATCACAAAATCAGCGTTATGGAATGTCGGTCTCCCGGCGACATCCATGCTGCCGCCTGGGTTCCCTTCCGCCAACCCAGAGGCCCTGGCACACATCCAAAAGTTCGACCCGGAGCTCGCACGAAAACGACTGGCGGAAGCCGGGTATCCCAACGGCATAGGATTTCCCAGCGTGGACATCTGGCTGCGTCAGGAAACCGCTGTCAACCGCATCGGTGCGGAAGCGGTGCAGGCCATGCTTAAACAAAACCTGAATATCGATGTGGGCGTCCGAAACATGGAACGAAAAGTATTCGCAGAAGCGCTGCCGACCCGTGAGTTAATCCTAGGCATGGTGCCCTATCAATATGACTATTTAGATGCGGGAAATCTGTTGACCATATGGCTGTCAAACGGCCGTCACGCCTGGCACAACGACCGCTTTGAACAGCTCGTATTGGAGGCCAACGAACTGGTGGGCGATCCCGATCGACGCCAGACCATGTATCAGGAAGCCGAGCGTATTCTTGTCAGTGATGTAGGCGGTGTATTTCTATGGTATCTGCAGATCAATCAGATGTGGAAGCCGTATATAAAAGGCAAAGCCGTTGAACCCAATAAATGGGGCTATCGCGCCTGGAGAAATGACCTGATGATGCATCTGTCACCTACTTTGTATATCACTAAAGACGTTTTGAAAGGCCGGGCAAAACCACAAGAGTCGAAGTCCATCTGGCAGTGGCTAACGGGAAGCATTGAGGATTGAAATTTGAAAATTGAAGATCAACAGATATCCATATAATGAGGCGACAGCGAGAACCCCATCTGCTTGCGACAGGCGGTTTCATATTTTGTCCCCTCAGGTCCGACGAAGTCTACTAATGCTTGAAAAACGATCACAACACCAGACAAAGAACACAATTCAACATCCGCGGTGTTCGTCGAGTTTTACGGTCCCCCCTCACCTGGAAATGATTGATCTGGTCGGGTGTCAGCAAGGCACCTGCTCACTCAATTAAGGTTATTTTTTTTGTTCTTTGGTTTTTTCATAGTACGCGATAAAACGGGCAGAATTCGCTCACAGGAGCAGGCGAATAGATGTGCGCAAGAATGCCCATAACTATTTTCGTGTCCTCTCTACCAACAAATAGCTGTCCCCGCCACAACGACGATTACAGGTAAAACATGTGAACGATTCATTTGTTGGCGTTACCAACGTCCCAGCCGTCAAGAAATCCGACGCATAAACCTGCGGCGTTGCCCATGCCAGGGCAGCTGTTACGATCACTGACATCCTGAAAACACTGGGCCGTGATCTCATAACGAGCCTCCTCGGGAATGCAGGACTTTCTGGCATATCTGCGGCAAGTGATCCTCACAAATAGTGCAGACCCGAACCTTGGCCAGTAAGAATGAAAATGAGGTCATGGAATGCTACGCCTTGAGGGAATAAATGGAGGAGATTCCTGCTGTAAAACCGAACTATGATGACGCCCGCTGGATCTTCTCCAGGTGATGCGTATACGACGAATGGCACCGTGTCGTTTACCATGCCCAAAACCTTCCTCTTGATCTTTTTAATTCACACATCATGGGCACATTGTCACATATAATCCGGGTATAAGGTTGACAAAGATATTGATTTGGGCAGATGGTTCGACTATTGTTATACTAATTGCGGAATGCAGACTGCGGATTAATGGTACCCTGAGCGGGCGCATCGAGCACGACATGGTTTAAAACCTGCTGATAACCGATGAGTTATGAGATGGCAAACATGAAGTTTCAATTTACATAAGGAATACAGGCATGGTTACACGAAAACTTGTATGGGGCACCCTGATGATGGTCTTGACGATTTCTTGCACGGCATCAGAGCAGGAAGAGGCGCTTGATAACACCGCAACACGAGTACCTCGACCTCTCGATGTTGGGCAGATTGAACAGATCACCGGGTTGCAGGGCATGCTGCAGGATGGGGAATATAAAATTACGGTGCCGCAGAACGATTTGAATGTATCGGTGGATGGCTTCCGCATCATTCCGCCGATGGGTCTGACTACCTGGGCGGCGTTCACACCGGCGCCCGATGGCGCCATGGTCATGGGTGACTTTGTGGTGCTGGAAGACGAGGTAGGTCCTGTTCAGCGGACGCTCATCGATGGCGGCTTAACCGTGTCCGCGCTTCATAACCACTTTGTACGAGATGAGCCCGGTGTGATGTTCATACATATCTATGGTATGGGACAGGTAGAAACACTCGCCGCCGGCGTTCGCGCCACGCTGGATAAAGTGAAGGAACTACGGACGGCGAAAAAATTACAGGCTCAATCCGCATCTGTAACAACCGATTTCGATCCGGCGACGATTGACGAAATCCTGGGAACCAGCGGCCGGATGAATGGAGGCGTCTACAAGGTCACCGTCGGACGCCCTGATGTGACTCTCATGGACCATGGGGTTCGAGTAAGCACATTTGCAGGATTCAACACCTGGATGGCCTTTCAGGGGACAAGCGATAAAGCCGCGGTTGCAGGGGATTTCGTGATGCTGGCAGACGAAGTGGCGCCCGTAATAGAAGCGTTGGCTGGGCAGAATATCGAAGTTGTTGCCTTTCATAATCACATGGTACACGACACACCGCGCGTGTTTTTTCTGCACTTCTGGGGCGTGGGACCGGTGGATGCGTTAGCACGAGGATTGAAAGCGGGACTGGCGCAAACCGGAGCAGGCGCCGCAACACCTTGAACAAAGTACAAAGCGCAAAGGACGTTACGCGGTCTTTGTGTAACATCTGTTCCTAAACACAATATAGCAGGATGTTACATACATGAACTTCCAGTTTTCTGAATCACAGCAGACGCTCGTCGCTCAGGTACGTGCATTTTCCGAAGCGGAGATTGCCCCGTACGCCGCCAAGTGGGATGCCGATGAGCACATTCCTCGTGAACAGATTCAAAAATATGCGGATGCGGGGTATTTCGGTATGACGCTGCCAGAGGAATTTGGCGGGCGTGGGATGTCAACCCTGGACGCCATCCTGGTCATTGAAGAGGTGGCTCGCCATTGTGGCATTAGCGGTCGTTTGATCGTCGATCATAATTTTGGCGCTGTAGGCACGATTCTCAACTTCGGCGCCGAAGCGCAGCGCAGGCGCATCTTATCCCTGGTGTGCCGAGGCGAGAAATTGATGAGCATCGGTATGACGGAGCCGGAAGCAGGATCTGCTCTGACGGATCTGGTGACGTCCGCCACAAAAGACGGAAAAACCTATATTGTCGAGGGTGAAAAACGCTGGATCACGGGTGCAGGAGAACGGGAGTTTACGCTGGTATATGCCCGGTTCAACGAAGTCCCGGGTCCCGAAGGTATCGGGGCTATACTTCTCGAAGAGGGTATGCCCGGATACACCTATGGTCCGCGTATCCGCAGTCTCGGTGTGCGAGGGGTAAGAGAAGGCGTGCTCTTATTTGACCAGGTTCGGGTGCCTGAGGAAAATCTGGTAGTGGCCCCCGGTTCGGCCTTTGCCAATCTGATGTCTGCCTACAATGGTCAGCGCGTGGGCGCCTCTGCGGTTGCACTCGGTATTACTCAGGGTGCCTTTGATTATGTGCTTGAGTATGTGGACACCCGGCGACAGTTTGGTAAGCGGCTAACGGACTTCCAGGCTTCTCAATTCAAGCTGGCGAATATGGCTATTGAGA
>Ga0187827_10005633_pt1 | contig 14733 bp, 19 predicted proteins | sample ETNtaG_39_FD_167969 | JGI IMG/M metagenome (GOLD analysis project Ga0187827, IMG submission 167969) | Marine microbial and viral communities from oxygen minimum zone, Eastern Pacific Ocean - ETNP2014_SV_150_PacBio MetaG (Illumina Assembly) | ecosystem: Environmental > Aquatic > Marine > Hypoxic...
CATACCTTCTTGTAATGAAGTTCCAGCTTTCTAGTCTTTCTAGTGTTGATAATATTTTTTTATAGGAAGGAAAATATATTTCTTTTTCTCTTAATTTCTTCTCTATTTCTCTATATTTTTCTGAAGATGTAGACCGAACAAGTTTCATATAATTAAACATTTTTGTGTCCATACGCTTCCAAGACATTCTGTTGATTTTACCATATTTATATTTTAATTTAAAATCTTGGATCATAGTTATTGCTGAATTATCAAAAGCTTTCAATAAATTACAATTATAAAAAAAACCTGTACTTAAGGGTATTTGAACAGTGAAAATAATTTTAAGTTGAAAAAATTCTAAAGGAAGCAGGGGAAGACATTAGGAAGACCTACAGGATCTAAAGATACCAAAAGAAGAAGGACTAGTGGTTATATACAAAGGTGGACTAAACAAACCCCCCTACCCATTTAACACAATTTCTTAATAGGGAAATACTAAAATAAATAATCAAGTGATTATTTAGTAAGGTTTTTAAATACTAATTCTAAGAGTATGTTAAAAAGAGGTATATACTATGAAAAAAGAGACAGTACCTGAAGAAACATTATTTGAAGAGACAGTACGTTTGAGAACGAACGCAGATGAACTTCTAAAGCGTAAGGATTTATCTGAGCACGAGGAAGATGAGTTACTTAGAGAATTATTTGGTCATACAGACAAAGTAGCTAGAAAGTTTCTTGATCATAGTAGACTCTCTAGTCAAATAGGAGAAAATACTCCTGGAAAGTTCCAAAGAAAGTTTGAAGTACTGGAAGCTGAGCTTGGAGATTTAACAGAATTAGGTAGAGAACTAGAGTTAATTAATAGATATATTGAAAAAATAGGCGCAAGACGACGAAGAAGAGAGCAAGCCCTTATGAGAACTCTTAGAGGTTCATTGCGTCCTTTAGAAGCAGATGTAACCGAAGACTCAGCTGAAATAAGGGCGATATTAGCTAGAATGAACCGAGCAAGGGGCTAGGTAATTCATATAATTTTATATACCCAATTCACCAACAAGTTTACCAATTAATTGTTCGTATGTCAATGCCTTCTGACTCTCCCTCTCCGGAATTCGAAGATAATTCTTAAATCCATGTAGGGTACTTTTAGCAGCTTTCAATTCTTTTCCTGCAGTTTCAAGGGGGTCTTTTGCCATTTGAAGGTACCTTTCCACTTGTACAATAAAATTAGCTGCAATTCTTCTTGTACCCCTTGTGGCAGATAATGTTTTTGCTCTCATGTACTTAGAAAATGCTGTGTTCAAAGATGATAGAGCAGCATTTGCATGTCCTCTAGCCTGTACCAACATCAATGTAACCAATTTTAGAGATTTGTGTTTTGCCCTTATTTGTCTTTTTTCTGCCTCTTCCAAACCTTCAATAGTTCTCGTTATCTGTCGTCCCTTGACATTAAGAGAGGGAATTCTTCTTGATTGTTGAGATTCTACATCATCAATTAGTCCCACAACACGGTCTGCAGTTTGAAAAAGTCTTATTATTTCTGCCATATCTTCTTTGACTGTTGGAATTGCAGCTAAAATTTCCTGATATAGCCTACTCATAGTTGCAGCAAAGTTATCATTTGTAGACCTAAGAGCTTCAGCAATTCTTTGTCTGAATTTAGTCTTATCCTGCAATGTAGTTTCCAAAAATCCTTTTCCTGCTTTAACTTTTCTTAGAAAGAGACTTACTTTTTCCTCTACATCTGCACTTATTACTCCTTCTGCTTCAAGTAATCTTATTTCCTCCAATTCTTCGTCTCTAACATCAGTTCCCGGCAATTTCATAGTAGATTTTAATTATTATTATTTCAATTTATAAAATTTTTGATTTTAATTAAAAATATGCCCCATTTAATAAAATGAATTTTGATTTACAATTAAAACCTAACCAAAACCTTCTCAAAATCCACAATTTTATTATTTTTTACTTCAACACCTTCTTTTCTTAATAATTCCGCCTTTGCCTTTAATCCATGAGCAAATCCATGTAAATGCCCAGAACTCGCAACAACCCTATGGCAAGGTACCATATTCTTTCCTTTGCATCTTAATAATCCATAAGGATTCTTGTTCATAGCTCTTCCAACTGGATAAGTCAAAGCGAAGCTGAAAATATTGCTCGTTCTTTTACTTTAGGAATATTGGAAAGTTACGATAATGAAAGGGGGGCGAAAACTACAATAATGAATTCTTATAAAGAAGGAAAATATTGGAAAGTTATGGTTTCTATCCCCCTTATTTTGAAATATTCCAATTATTATTCCAAGGATGTTTGGGGAGAATGGGATAATGTAATAGTAGCCGACAGAGGGGGTGGTGTTTTGCTCATAGAAATAAACGGTAAAACAGGCAAAATTGAGTATATAAACATAGCCGACGAAGCCCGTGTGACTATGGAACGGTTTTTTGAACTAAGGGTATAGGAAAAAATGAAGATAGAAAAGGTGACAAAAATGGTCATATACGGGCGTCGGCGTATTTATTCTTTTCCAAGAACATAGGCAAATATCAACGGAGCAACAATTGTTGCATCTGATTCTATCACAAATGAGGGTGTATCCACAGATATTTTTCCCCATGTAATTTTTTCATTTGGAACAGCGCCGCTATAGCTGCCATAAGAAGCCGTACTGTCACTTATTTGGCAAAAGTACCCCCACAATCTACATTTTTCATTAAGATCCTGTTGAATAAGTGGAACAACACAAATTGGAAAATCTCCTGCTATCCCTCCGCCGATTTGAAAAAAACCTATTTCAGCATCCTTAGAATTTTCCATGTACCAATCAATCAAAAATGACATCTGTTCTAATCCGGATTTTACAATTTGTATATTCTTAATACTTTCATTATAATAGTTCCTTCCCCTGGTCAGAGCCACAAAAATATTGCCTAACGTAGAGTCTTCCCATCCTGGCGTCCATATTGGCAGATTTTTCTCACATGCTGCTATCAGCCAGGAATCCTTAGGATCAATCTCGTAAAATTCTTTCAATGCTCCGCTTTTGATTACCTGGTACATGTATTCATATGGAAAATACCTCTCATTGTTTTGATCGGCTTTCTTCCATAGCTTGAAAATTTGTTTCTCAATCCTTCGCATAGCTTCTTCTTCAGGAATGCACGTATCGGTGACACGGTTCATATGCTCGTCAAATAATTTTTTTTCATCCTCTGCAGTAAAATACCTGTAACCAGGGACACGCTTGTAATGCTTATTTGCAACTAAGTTGAACAGATCCTCTTCTAAATTTGCTCCGGTGCAGCATATTGCATGAATCTTTCCTTGTCTTATCATCTCTGCAAGGCTTATTCCAAGTTCTGCAGTTGACATGGCCCCTGCCATGACCAAAAACATCTTACCATTAGAATCAAGAAGCTTGGTGTATGCTTCAGCCGCATCCACAACAACGGCAGAATTGAAATGTTTAAAATTCTTTTTTACAAAACTCTTAACAGCTGTGAAATCGCCCACTATACCACCCAAAAACTCTGAATTAAGATTTATTTTAATATCTTTTGGTTTTTTGTTATTGGAATGTTTATTGTCGATTATTTTTTCTTACTAACAGTCTCCAATTCCTCTGTTTTCTCAATCTCCAAAAACGCATTGGCAAGCTGCTTCCCACCTACTACCTGCGGCAACACAACTATTTTGGCACCAACCTTATGCAACCTATCAACAGCATGCTCGTCTTCTGCTTTTGCTGCCAGATAAAGATGCGGATTAAGCTCAGTAGCGCTCATTATCAGGTAGATATTATCAGAATCTTCTGCTAATGTTCCAATTAATCCTTTTGCCTTTTTAATGCCTGCTTTTTTCAGGACATCAGGATCTAAAGCATCTCCCTGCAAAATTGGCTCTCCGACAGATACCAATCCAGAACATTTCTCTGCATCCTTTTCTACTATAAGATATCTTTGCTTTTTTTCTTTTAAGACATTACAAACATATTTTCCTAGTTTGCCATAACCACATATAATAGTATGATTTTTTTCCTTTCTCATTCTAACCAAACCTCCTTTTATTCCTCCCAATAATAACCTTGCACGACCTTCTATTATAGCACTTGCTACAAATATGGTAATATAAAGCACTAAACCAAGCCCAAAAGCCAATAGAATCATAACAAGTACTTTTCCATAAACTGTGGTAATACCATAAGGACTTCCATGAGTAGTTATTATTAGAAGAGTATAGTATAGTGAGTCGAATAAATCTACGCCTTCTATTATACTAAAGGCATATGTTCCAGATAAAATAAGGATTGTAAGAAGAAAAATTCCAAATATGAAATTTCTAATGCTTGTATCTGGCATTATGCACCTCTTTTTTTAACTTTAATTCCTTATTTATTATTAAAACTTTTGTTTGTGATACCAATTGCCAAAACTTTTTAAACATAAGATGTTCCCCATTGTACTTGATGACAGACCCTATAATCCTAGGAACAGTGGCCTTGGATTCATTGGAAACGCCTTTTGGTAAAGTTAAGGATGTAATAGGCGGCTCAGCTACTTATGCATCAATTGCAGCTTCCTTTTTCTCAAAACCAGGCATACTTTCAATTGTTGGAAAAGATTTTCCTAAACAGAATATAAAACTTCTCAATGAAAAAGGGGTAAATACTCAGGGAATAGCGACAGGGAACAAAACATTCCGCTGGCAGGGCTATTATGAATTTGATATGAATGAGGCAAAAACAATAAGAACAGAGCTTAATTCTTTGGAGTCTTATAAAGTAGAAATCCCCGAGGATTATAAAAATGCAAAGTATGTTTTTCTTGCAAACATAGACCCAGAGTTGCAGCTTGATGTCATAAAGACAATAAAAAAACCAGAACTAATTGTTATGGACACGATGAATTTCTGGATTGAACATAAGAAAGAGCAGCTGCTTAAGACAATAGACAAAGCAGACCTCCTTATCCTTAATGATTCTGAAGCCAGGCAACTCTTTGATACACCAAACCTGGTAAAAGCTGCAAATGCCGCTTTAAAGTTGCATACTCATGCTGTCATTATAAAAAAAGGCGAGCATGGCGCTTTATTATTTACAGACAATAAGCATTTTAATGCCCCCGGATATCCCTTAGAAAACATAAAAGATCCTACAGGCTGCGGAGACAGCTTCGGAGGAGCCTTAACGGGTTACTTAGCAAAAACCCAAGATATAAGCGAAGCAAACTTAAGAAAAGCTGTTGTGTATGGCTCTATAATAGCATCCTTCAATGCAGAAGATTTTTCCGTAGAAAGGTTAAAAAGCGTCAATAAGTCGGACATAGAAAAAAGATACAAGGAATTCAAGGCTATGAGGGAATTTTAATTATAAATCAAAATCTAGAGCTATGCCTTTCTAGGGGATGTGGGTGGGAGAATCAAGTAATGACATTCATTAAAATGCCGAGTTGCGTAGCAACAAGCTAATCGGCATTTTGACTTCAGCTCCGCTCTGGCATATTCCTCAAAAACATCAAAAATGTCCATTAAAGAGAATATAAACACTCTAAGAAGCAATATTCCCAAAAGTATCGGAATTCTCGCAGCAACTAAAACAAGAACTGCGCAACAGATTAAAGAAGCCATTGACTCCGGAATAAAGATATTTGGAGAAAATTATGTTCAGGAAGCAGAAAAGAAATATTCGGAAATAAAACAAAACAACAACATTAATCTTTATTTTGCCGGCCATTTGCAAAAAAACAAAATAAACAGGGCTTTAAAGCTATTTGATGTCATAAATGTTGATTCTTTTGAAATAGCAGAGGCAATAAGTCGAAGAACAGGTAAAAAAATTAAAGTTTTAATTGAAGTCAATATTGGCAATGAGCCAAATAAATACGGCTGCAAGCCAGAGGAATTAATCAATTTAATCAAAAAACTTTCAAAATTAAAAAATATAGAAGTTTGCGGTTTGATGGCAATGGCTCCTTATTTTAAAGATGGAGAAAAAACAAGGCCTTATTTTAAAAAAATGAGATTATTATTTGAAAAGATTAAAAAATTAAAATTAAAGAATGTTAAGATGGAAATATTGTCTTTAGGAATGTCCAATGATTATAAAATAGCGATAGAAGAAGGCTCTAATTTAATAAGAATTGGAAGCTCTATCTTCGCCTAAACTACCTCTTTTATATTTGCCGTTGTCACCATAGTAAATGTCTGCCTTACTCCTTTTTGCTCTTTTCTGAATTTTATTAAAAAATCATTAAATTCTTCAACATCTTTAAACTTCAATTTCAGCAATAAATCATATTCTCCGGTTACGCCAAAAATTTCCTTAATGCACCCTTTATTTTTTATTTTTTCGTGGATATACTCTGTTGTTCCGCCTTTTATCAGCATAAAAATAATAAAGTTTTCTCCAACAGACTTATTGTTCAGTTTTAATGTAAACTTTTCAATTACCTTCCTTTTAACCAATTTTTTAATCCTTTCGTGCACTGTACTTGGCCTTATTCCTGTTTTTTTGGCAATATCCCGGATTGGCATCCTGGAATCTTCCTTAAGAGCTTCAATTATCAGGTTATCTTTCTTGTCTAACGTCATTTTAAAAAAAGGGCCCTCCTTTAATAAGAACTACGGAACATTTGGGGGGTGTTCCAGAGAGCCCGGAAAGAATAATGTCCAACTAATATATAAATCTTCCTAATTTTGTCCAGTTTTTTTATAATTTTCCAGACAGATTTCATAAAAATATAGGAAAAATATATAAATTGTTTTATACTTAATTTATGCACAAGGATATTATATGAAAGTTATTGAACATATTGAAAAGGCAAAAGACCCCATCTTCAGTTATGAGATTATTCCTCCCAAACGTGGTACCAGTGTGCAGGAAATTACCGATATTGTAAAAGATCTGGAGCCCTTTAATCCGCCATATATTGATGTTACCAGCCATCCTGCCGAGGCATATTATGAAGAAAATGACACAGGAGATGTAAAGCGCCATATTCGAAAGAAAAGACCGGGTACCATTAGCATCTGCGGTATCATCCAGAATCGTTTCAAGATTGATACGGTCCCCCACCTTTTATGCCGGGGTTTTACCCGTGAAGAGACAGAAGATGCAATTATAGAACTAAACTACCTGGGTATTCACAATATACTGGCTATTCGTGGCGATGAAACCAATTATCAAAAACCGGTACAGTCGGGGCGCTCTGTAAATGTGTATGCTTCTGATCTGGTAAAGCAGGTCAATGACCTGCGCTCAGGAATCTATTTAGATGAAATCATAAATGCAGACCCTATTTATTTCTGCATTGGTGTGGGCGGGTACCCTGAAAAACATTTTGAAGCCCCAAACCTGAAAAAGGATATCAAGTACTTAAAACAAAAAGTTGACGCAGGTGCCGATTATATTGTCACCCAGATGTTTTTCAATAATGATGATTTTTTCAACTTCGAGGCAGAATGCCGGAATGCTGGTATTGAAGTGCCAATAATTCCGGGAATCAAAATACTGGGTTCAGAAAAGCAGCTTAAAAGCATCCCAAAAAACTTTTATGTAAATATTCCTACCGCTTTATCTGATGAAGTGGATGAAAATACGGATCATGCTAAGGAAATTGGTATTAACTGGTGTGTGAATCAGTGCGAAGAGCTATTAAATAATGGAGTTAAAAATATACACTTTTATATTATGAGCGGCGCTACAGGAGTAACAGAAGTTTTGAAAAAAATTAGTAAATAAACAGCTATATCATATTTACCCTACATGCCTGATCCAGAAAAAACCGTGCCTATGGTTTTTATGGCAATTTTCATATCAAGACCAAAATTCCGGTTATCAATATATTCCAGACAGATTTCATAAAAGTATAGGAAAAATATATAAATTGTTTTATACTCAATTTATGCACAAGGTAGTTTGGAGGTCAAAAATGGATGAAACTGAGAATTATAAGATAAAAGATTTATCACTTGCTGATTTTGGAAGAAAAGAAATTGAAATTGCAGAAAAAGAAATGCCTGGATTGATGGCAATTAGAGAGAAATATGGTTCTAAAAAACCACTTAAAGATGTTAGGATAACCGGAAGTTTACACATGACAGTGCAAACAGCAGTTTTGATAGAAACTTTAACAGCGCTTGGAGCTAATGTACGCTGGGCTTCATGCAACATTTTCTCAACTCAGGACCATGCTGCCGCAGCAATAGCTAAGGAAGGAATCCCAGTATTTGCATGGAAAGGAGAAACCTTAAAGGAATATTGGTACTGTACAAAAAAGGCATTAGACTTTGGAAAGGGTAAAGGTCCTCAGCTTATAGTCGATGATGGAGGAGATGCCACTTTAATAATACACAAAGGAGCGGAAGTAGAAAAAAATCCTTCAATTTTAGACAAAAACTACGGGGATGAAGGAGAAGACTTTAGAGAATTGATGGCATGCCTTAAGGAATGTTACTTGGAAGATAAAAACAAATGGACTAGCATAGTAAAAGAAGTCAAAGGAGTTTCAGAAGAAACAACTACCGGTGTTCATAGGCTGTATCAGATGATGAAAGACAAGAAATTGTTATTCCCCGCAATCAATGTAAATGATTCAGTAACAAAATCAAAATTTGACAACCTTTATGGATGCAGGGAAAGTTTAGCTGATGGGATAAAAAGGGCAACTGATATAATGGTAGCTGGAAAAATTGTTGTTGTATTCGGTTATGGTGATGTGGGCAAGGGCTGTGCGCAATCCATGAGGGGGTTTGGCGCTAGAGTCATAATAACTGAAATAGATCCAATCTGCGCGCTACAGGCAGCAATGGAGGGTTTTGAAGTAAAGACTGTTGAAGAGACTTTAAATGAAGCAAATATCTATATCACAGCTACTGGAAACAAAGATATAATTAAACTTGAGCACATGGAAGCCATGAAAGACCAAACAGTTATCTGCAATATTGGTCATTTTGACAATGAGATCCAAGTTGCAGAGTTAGAAGAAGCTACAGATATAAAAAAAATCAACATAAAGCCGCAAGTTGATAAATACATCTTTCCTGACGGCCACGAAATCTTCCTGCTTGCAGAAGGACGCCTAGTAAATCTTGGCTGCGCCACAGGACATCCATCATTTGTTATGAGCAACTCATTTACTAATCAGGTTCTGGCACAAATGGAGTTGTGGAAGAACAAATATAAGATTGGAGTCTATGTTCTACCTAAAATCTTAGATGAAGAAGTCGCAAGATTGCATTTAGAGAAATTAGGAATTAGCCTGACAAAACTCAGCAAAGAACAAGCAGATTACATAGGTGTTCCATTAAAGGGGCCATATAAGCCAGACCATTACAGATATTAATAATTCACAAAACGAAAGCTTTATATACCACCTATATTACTCAATAGTAGTAATAAAAAGAGTTCTGATAGTATTTTACGAGGTAAAATGGAAGAGTTTTTTGACGAAGACAACATTGAAATAGAAAACATGAGAGAAGAAAGGAAAAAGATGGGCAACAAGGAATTTGGAAAGCTCATTAACAAGAAAGACCTTTCTGACTTTGAGCTAGATGAGTTGTTTATGTAGTTCAAAAACTACAATAACCTTTTAAAATAACTTATAATTCTTTATGGTTATGCAAAACTATGACTTAGAGCTAAATCGTGCTGTAGCTGAAATTAAGAAAAATAAAGCAAAATCAGCATGTATACAGTTGCCAGACGGCTTAAAGCCAAAAGCCTGCGAAATTCAACAACATATTGAAAAAAACACTAATGCTTCTGTTGTTATATGGTTTGGCAGTTGTTATGGAGCTTGCGATACACCTAAAGTTGAGAAGCTAGGTGTTGATTTATTAATCCAATGGGGCCATAGTGAATACATAAAAGCTTGGTAAAAACAATAAATATTAAAAGCAATAAAAAGATAATTCTAAAAATGAATAAAAAGATAATTCTTGCAGCAGACCATGCAGGTTTTGAACTTAAAGAGGAGATTAAAAAATTCCTTATTAAGGAAGGCTTTGAAGTGGAGGATAAAGGAGCACATTCGTATAATGCTAAAGATGATTATACAGATTTTGTTTTTGAAGCAGCAAAAAAAGTCTCAGCAGACAAAAACATCCGAGGAATAGTATTTGGGGCTTCTGGTCAAGGGGAAGCAATTGCAGCAAACAAGGTTAAAGGAATAAGAGCTGCTTTGTATTATGGTCAAAATATGGAAATTGTAAAGCTATCAAGAACCCACAACAATGCAAATATTCTTTCATTAGGGGCAAGGTTTCTAAAAAAAGAGGAAGCAATAAAATCCATAAAACTTTGGCTTAAAACAGAGTTTAGCAATGAGGAAAGGCATATAAGAAGAGTAAAAAAAATTTCTGAAATATAAAAAACATGCAAATAACCTATCTCAGCTATTTTTTGGCATCAATAGTATCATACTTAGGATTGCTCCTGGGGATAATTCTGATAAAATTTGCTCCAGAAGAAAAAAAACCTGGAAAAAAATATTTTATTCTGTTAAAAAAAATATTATTTTTTCTTATTTTAGTCTCTTTGTTATTTTTCTATAAGGTCAATATTATCTTAACGACAGTATTATTATTTTTTATTATTGTATTAATGTTAAATGGAAAAATAAACCTTGACAAATCAGCCCTGGTTTATTTTTTCCTTGGAATTATATTTTATTTAAGCAGCAAAATTCTTAATTTGTTTATTATTGAGGCTGTTCTTATATTTTTATTTAGCATTCCAACTGCTTCCTTAATTTTGAATCTGAAAAAAAGAAATTACTATGCTGTTTTTGTAAAGAACTTATGGTTTTTTGCTCCTGTAATTGCACTTTATTTTATCATTTAATTGATTCTGAAATATTAGCATCAAAATACTTACCATTTCTCTTTTCTTACCTTTAAAATGTAAGCTAAACGGCTTATAGTAACATGCAATACAAAACTAAGTACAAAAATTATTATAATCTTGTTTAATGACAACCTCACTAACGGGTAAATGAAAATTAAAGTTCCTACAACAGCATCTATTTGGTCAAAAGGTATAAATGGCTTTCCAGGCTCATAGTTTAGTCTTCTTTTTACAAAACTCCCCATTAAATCACCAAAAATTGTTCCAAGACCTGCAAGAACGCCCAGCAATAACCAATTTGAATAATCAATGATTACCAAGTCAACTAATATATCATTGCTATAGAGAACATACTGTATGAATATTATTATAATTGCAAATATAACGCCAAAAACAAGTCCTCTAAAAGTTTTGTGTTTTCCGAATATTGGTTTATTGTTTATTTTTTTATTGAAATCAAGAGGAATCGCTAGATTATTGAATCTATTCTTCACAATGACTGGTGCCATATTGGCAAATACTGCAGGTAACATAAAGTACAAACATTGCAATATTATGCTTGGCATATAAACCTCTTTTCTATTAAACCCTTTTTCTTAAAAAACTTAATAGGCCTCCAAAAGCGCCATATCTTATTGTACCATCTACTCTTGTTTTTCTGTTTTTAAAAGCTTTTCTTAAATCACCCTCAAATAAGGTATAACCAGTTGCAATCTCAAACTTGAAATGTGCGTCACTTCCTCCGGTTTTTGCAATATTAAGCTTGTTGGCTAGGTTATCAGCTTTTTTATTGTCTCGTGAAAAAATCATTCTTGCATTAAAGCATTCTATAGCATCAATCTTGTCTTTTACTTTGTCTAAGGGCAATTTAAATTTATATGTTGGGAGTAATGTGGCTCTGAATGGATGCGGTATAATTACCAAACCATTCTGTTTCTTTACTTCCTCAACTAACTTAAAAAAATCAGTTGTTTTTATTTGCTTTTTTAAGTAATAGGCCAAAACATCGCCATATTGTGTAGAAACTTCCTCTCCTACAATAACCTCAAAGTTTTTGTCTTTATTTAATCTCTTTACATTTAAAGCTCCCTTTATTGTACCATGGTCAGTAACTGCTATTCCGTTAAGCTTGTGCTTCTTAGCTGTCTTTAGCAGAATTTCCGGCTTCATATTGCTGCATTTAGAATAAAATGTATGTGTATGTAAATCATATTTTAGCATGTAAACAGAAAACTATATAAGAGTTAAAAAGTTTGCTATTCCTATGAATATTTCCGATTTGGGAGAAATAGAACTAATCAAAGAAATAAATAAAAATATAAAATTATTCACTAAAGATATAGTTAAAGGGGTAGGGGACGATACTGCAGTCCTTAAGTTTGATAAAAAGCATCATTTATTATTAACAACAGATACTTTAGTGCAAGATGACCATTTCAATCTAAAATGGTTCACTGCAGAGCAAATAGGCAATAAAGCAATTGAAAGCAATGTTTCTGATATAGCTTCAATGGGCGGTTTTCCAAAATATGCATTAATCTCCCTTACACTACCAAAAAACACTAATATTAATTTTATTGATACATTATACAATGGAATTAACAAAACATCAAAAAAATATAAAATAAGCATTATTGGAGGAAATATAACCCACGGAAAAGAGATTTCTATTACTATAACCCTGATCGGTTTGGTTGAGAAGAAAAATTTATGTTTAAGAAGCAATGCAAAAGTTGGTGATTTAATTGCTGTAACTGGAAATTTAGGAAGCTCAAGAGCAGGCTTGCAGTTATTAAGAAATGGAAAAAAAGGTGCATCAATTAATTATTATTTGAATCCTAAATGTAAATTAGATATTGGAAGAAAGCTTATAGGATTTGTAAACGCAATGGAAGATGTTTCTGACGGTCTTGCTTCAGAAGTCCTTAATATCTGCAATTCAAGCAAAGTCGGAGCAATAATCTACAAGGATTTGATTCCATTGAATAAAAATATAGTTATTGATGCAAAAAAAGTTAAGAAAAATCCTTATGATTACGCTTTATATGGCGGAGAGGATTTTGAGCTGGTTTTTACAATTAATGACACTCAATTAAAAAAGTTAAAAGGGATAAAATGCCTGGTGGTTGGAGAGATATTGCCAAAAAACAAAGGAATTTATTTACATCACAAAGGCAAAAATAAGAAATTAAGTTATGGTTATGAGCATTTTAAAGAATGATTTCTGGCGCATAAAAAACCAAAACATTTTTTAAAAAGAATTATATTTTTATTGATTATGGTAGAAATACTGTTTTTTGTCCTTGCATTTGTAGCAGGAGTTATTGGGACTGTAGCCGGATTTGGATCATCAACTATCTTACTGCCAGTTTCATTGTTCTTTATGGATTTTAAGACGGCATTGACTCTTGTAGCATTCTACCATATTTTCGGGAACCTGGGAAAAATTGCCTTTTTTAGGCATGATTTAAACAAGAGATTAATTTTATTGTTTGGTGTGCCAAGTGTAATCTTTGCTTTAATTGGATCTTTGTTTATCATTTACCTTCCCCAGGATATTTTGAAGCTTATCTTAGGAATATTTTTGTTGATATTCTCAATAACTTTTATCTTAAAGCCAAATCTAAAATTTTCTGGAACACAAAAAAGTGCATTTATTGGAGGCAGTTTATCAGGACTGTTAGCCGGACTTATAGGGGTAGGAGGAGCAATAAGGGGTGCATTTCTCACAGGATTCAATCTGGAAAAAAGAATATACATAGCTACTGCAGCCGCAATTGCATTAGCCATAGACATCACAAGAATTCCTGTATACTTAACAAACAATTTCTTAAGCCAGCAGTTTTTCTTTTATTTACCCGCATTATTCATCATAGCAATAGCAGCATCTTATACCGGAAAGAGAATAGTGGATAAAATACCCCAAAAAGCCTTCAAGAAAGTTGTTTTGTATACAATAGCCATAGTAAGCATAAAATTCATTTTTGATGGCATTAACCTAATAGGATAATTAAGTTATGAGTATTTTAAAGAATAATTATATCTCCGGCATATTTGAAGCCAGATTATCTATTTCCACCAATACATGGTGGGGAGTCATGCCAGTTTTTACGATAAATAAACCAGTCTTAGTATCAAGTGAAAGAATTCAATATATTCTCCTACTTTGCTTCAATTCTAATAACGCCTTCTGGGAAATTTAGGTCTTCCAGGTGAACTATGTCCAAATGATCTTCCTCTGGATGAACTTCTTCTACCTCCGGGTGACCTTGGCCTGTGCTCAGGTGCCCTTGGCCTTCCATGAAATCCGGACCTTGGCCTGTCAGAACTTCTTTCACCATATCTTGATCTATTCTCCTGGTCACCTCTTGAAGGCCCTCTGTTTCCAAACTTTCCTCCAGGTCTTCCACCACCTCTAAAACTTCCTCTGCCTCCAAACCTTCTTCCGGAATTAAACCTTAATCTTTCAAAATTCTCTAAAGGAAGCTGTTCAACCTTGACAGGATATCTGTTTAGTATTTCCCTAAATACGTCATGGTCTCTTTCACTCAATAATGTAATTGCTTTTCCTTGTTTTCCAGCTCTTGCAGTTCTTCCAACCCTGTGCACATACTCTTGTGCGTCTTGTGATAAATCATAGTTGAATATGTGGCTTACATCTTTGATGTCTAAACCTCTGGCTGCAACTGCAGATGCTACAAGAATATTTGGCCTTCCTTTGTGGAAGTTTTCAATTACCTTTAATCTTCGATTCTGGGTTAGTTTCCCATGAATCATATCTGCTTTTATTCCATTATCCCTTAAATTCTTTGTAACCATCTCTACAGTGGATCTTGCAGAGCAAAAAACAATTGCTAAGTCTTTCTTTTCTTTCTTTAGTAAATGTACAAGTAATGAGA
>Ga0187827_10005634_pt1 | contig 14733 bp, 10 predicted proteins | sample ETNtaG_39_FD_167969 | JGI IMG/M metagenome (GOLD analysis project Ga0187827, IMG submission 167969) | Marine microbial and viral communities from oxygen minimum zone, Eastern Pacific Ocean - ETNP2014_SV_150_PacBio MetaG (Illumina Assembly) | ecosystem: Environmental > Aquatic > Marine > Hypoxic...
AGAGGGACCGGCTCCGCAGCTGCCATGGACCCCTGCAGAAAGTAAAAAAACGGAGGAGGCCGGAAAGGACGATAAAGTCGGTCAGCTTGACCCGAAGAACGTATACTGTCTCGAACCGTTCCTAACTATGATGATACGCCCGTCAGGAGTGTTTGGCCCCTGCGGCGTTTCCTCCTATGCCCAGGAGAGGGGAAAGGACTACCTTTCACCGGAAGGGCTCGCCACCCAGAGCCTTGAGGATATCTGGTACGGGCATTTCTTCTCGCTGCTTAGAGATAACGCCAAGACGGGCTTTCCTGCAAATTACTGTGTGGGATGCACACCGGAGCTCCGCAAGAAACAAGAATCACTTATAAAGGCTCTGCGACTAAAAAGAGATCGGTTCCTGGACCTGGCGATAAAAAAGATAATGCAGGAAGCGGAGAAGGACGACACCGACAAGGAGGTCCGGAAGCGGCTGAGGGAGATTAAGAATCTGAAATCGGAATACGAGAAACTCGAGGGTAAATTACAGATAATGAGGGAGTTTCACGTCAACCTCGAAGACATACGCTCCAGCAAATTATACCGTATTCTTAGGAGCCTACGGGTATTTCGGGAGTGAATAATCCGGTTTTAGGGCCTGGTGTTCGAACCAGATTTCTTAATAACTGATTGGTTAATCTTGTACCAATCAGGTTATATATGAGTTATGTGTATTTTAAACATAGATAGTAACATCTAAGCGACCTAAAGTGATATCTCATGGGCCAGATCATGCAAAGATGTTTGGTGTTCGTTCTTGCCATAATAATGATGATAACATTTCCAATAATATCAGGAATTGGAGAGAGGACGAACCGTGGGGACATAACAGGATATACCAGTGATACCGTCTTCTTCCAAGGCAGCGGCAGCCGGGACAATGTCGCAATCATAAACTTCACCTGGAACTTCCTTTATTACAATACCGAACATACACTATTTGGGAGTAATCAATCCTTTAGCTTCACCAGTCCCGGTATTTACAATATCACACTTACGGTAAGTGACGCGGAAAGGAACCTAGGCAGGGATAACCTGACGGTCACTGTCATCGGGAAAACAATTCCCGAACTGCCTGAACTTATCGAAATCGACAGCGATGGCGACGGGTGGAACGATACCTTCGAGAATGCATCCGGCAGCGACCCCCTTGACCCTCTATCTACACCCATCGATTGGGATGCCGATGGATGGAAAAACATCGTCGAACAATTCGCAGGCACTGATCCATATAATCCGTTATCATACCCTGGAGCCGGAATGGAAGACGACGATGTGCCTACTCCCGACAGTGAAAAAGATTCCGACAACGACACCTACAACGACACCTATGAACTAGAACAGGGCAGCGACCCGTATAACCCTCTCTCAACGCCGCTCGACTGGGATGGTGACGGAATACCCAATGAGGATGACGCCTACCCGCGCGATCCGAAAAGGTGGAATGAGGAAGGTACGAGCATTTTTACCATCCTTTCAATTGTTGTACTGATATCTTTGATTCTACTTTCCTGTCTTATCGCTTATACGAGAATAAAACAGAAAAAGATCCTTGACAACGATATAAGGCAAAACCTCTACGCTTACATCAATCACAACCCTGGGAAACATTTCAGAAAGATAAAAAAACACTTGAAGGTGTCACAAGGCACTCTGACGCATCACATACGCTGCCTCACAGAGGCCGACCTCATCGTGGCAAAACAGCAGGGGAATTTCAAATTTTATTACCCCACGTGGATGAAAGATCAGCAAAAACCTATCACTCCGGTACAGGAAGAGTTAATGGAGATAGTGAAACAGCAGCCCGGTATAGAGATAAAGGAGCTTGCGGAAAAGCTCGGCAGAGAATCCCGTACGATCCGATATCACCTAGATAATCTTCGTGATGTCGACAGGGTAAGATCGGAAAATATAGAAAAAAGAACTTGCTGGTTTCTGGAGGAAGATGGGAAGAAAGGACTGACCTAAAAATCAGAGGATTTGTTAAGCTTCGACCTATATAAAGAATTTCTCGATCTCCTTTACCACATCGGGGTGCTTCTCCGCAATGGCCTGAATTATCTCGAAGGTGCCCACATTTTCCATTTTCGTGTTCCCCAGCGTCTCTATTACCTTGTCAACGGTCTCGTCGCTCTGTTTTAATAGAAGTTCCTTGGTCAGGTAATTTCGATACATCTTCTCCTCTAGACGCTTTCTCCAACTAGTGTCGTATTCAGCGAGAGTTTCTGCGCTTACGTTTCCGCTCTTTACTGCTTTCGCTGCCACCTCTCCTGCGATCTTGGCGGCCAGCATCCCGTTTGCGAGACCCCCACCGCTCAATGGATCAACCATCCTTGCTGCATCTCCCACCACAATGAAACCATCCGCCACAGTGGTCTTTATGGGCATGGATACCGATACACCCCCTGCCACCATGGAGATAGCTGAACCTTTCGACAACACCGGATGATCCTTTATAAAACCGTCGAGGTATTCCTTAACGGCCCCCTTTTTCTCAACCTTCGATAAAAGCAGGCCAAGACCCACGTTCACCTCGCTCGCCGACTTGGGAAATATCCATATGTAACCCCCGGGTACGACGGAATTCCCAAAATAAAAATCGCAGTATCTATCCTGATTCACCACCCCGCCAAGAGTATATTGTAAACAGGTCTCAACATCCTTGCTCTCAAGACGGGTGTCGATCCCGACCTGTCCTGCAAGCACAGACTCGTAACCATCGGCTGCTATCACTACTTTTGCCGCAATTTCGATATCTTGCCCCATGTACTTACCCCTCGCGCCTGTTACTTTACCTCCGTCGACGATCAACTCCTCAATATGGGTCCTCAGCATCAGTTTTGCTCCCTCATCGAGTGCGTGTAAAGCCATGACCTGGTCGAACTTGTCGCGGTCTATCACAAGCCCCACCTCTTCCGACACTGCCTCGCCCTCTATTACCCACATATGCCCTGCAGGTGAGATGAAACGGGCACCGTCAACAGTGTTGCGTACCCAACGCGAATCCTTCGTAATACCTATCTCATCAAAAATATCCGGCGCGATACCCTCGCCGCATCTTACCGGAGAACCGATCTCGGATCTTTTCTCCACAATGAGTGTATGGGTACCCCCGAGAGCTGCGAAACGAGCTACAGTGCATCCAACAGGACCTCCGCCGATGACCAGAACGTCCACATCCATCCTCATACGCCGACCTCCTCTGAAATTGCGCCTACCGGGCAAACCAGCATGCAGCTACCGCAACGCACACAAATATCCATATGAAAAACTATCCCACTCTCGTACAATCTTATTGCAGTATCATTGCATGTGCCAACACATGCCCCGCACCTGAGACATAGTTCCATGTCGACTTTCATTTTTTCCCTTCCTTTTTACGGTAAACAGCGGAACTCCTTTTTAAAAAATATGGGCGCATTTTCCGCTTTTTGATACCTGTTTTCGGATCATAGCCTTACTTCAAGGCGGCGGCACACTCCCCAAATTGAACACGAAATTATTAATTATCCGTTTTTCTAAATAAAATGGCGCAATTTTCACTGTTTTTTGGAACATCATAGAAAAATATATAAACCCATTAAGGAATAGATTCTTCTGTAAAGTAAATCAGTTTGCCGGTTTCGTAATACATCTGTAATCAAACACTTTCCGAGCCACGGAAAGTAACAAAAACCAGGTGTCTTCGGGGGAAAAAAGATGAAAGACAAGGAGAGAATATCCGTATCCGTGTATCCTTCCCAGTTGGACATGCTCGACAAGGAACAGGACCGGAATAAGATATCGACGAGATCAAAGATGATCCGCGTCATCTTCAGTGAGTATTTTAACATACACCAACCGGAAGAAGGAACAGAAAATCTTGTAATAAAGATCCCGGTAGGCTTGCTTGATCAGATGAGACAGTTGATCGACCGTGAGAATGATAAAGGAAGACGAAGCCCTCTTTTCCTCGGCGAGGAGGAGGTAATCCTGTATGCCTTGCGCTTTCTTCTGATGGAACATTCCCCTTTACGCAAACACTGATCCGGGACTGCAGGGGTGAAAACAGGCCCGTGTTCAGGCTGAATCGATGATACTTTAACAAAAAGCCCACGAGGGAGGGTTTAAAATGAAAAAGAAAAACAAAAAGGAGGTTCATACAGACAAAATAAATGAATTGGAAGCAGCGGTCTTCTACGAGTACTTTGAGATCTACAGAAAGACCAGAATAAGCCTTGAGGACTTCGTGAACGTATGCGATGTAATGGGGCTTGCCAGCATCCTGGCAAAGAGGTTTCACCACGGAGCAGGGGTGTCAATAAATCGGTCATTGAGATCTGTAAATAAATATTTTCTTGGCAAAAAAGAGAATGATCTGTTAAACATGGGTGTCGATCTTTCAACAGTGAAAATTGCACTAAGCGATGTTCTTATAGCTTTGGATGGAGCAGGCGCGATAGTGGATGGAAAGATCACTAACGTGGGTTGTATGATACTGGTGTCAAAAAGATCTTGTGAAAAAGCATTAAGGCGTCTGAATGAGAATCCGGACCACGATACATGTGGAAAAGATACAACTCAGATCACCATGGGAGGTGCCCACACTAGGCACGGCTCAATGACAGCCTACTCTATGAAATGCCCTCACTCGGTGAACTTCGTAGTCTCCCACAAGGGTCGAGCATGCATACTGGTGAAAGGGAAGGTCATAGGACAGATCACGAGGATTGAAGGTATCGATGGGCCCGTGTATATCGAACCCTACTTCGGAGTAGGATTCCCCGGGAAGGGGGAAACACACCTGGTCGAGACATCATCGCCGCAGATCCGTACCATTGCCGAGAAGGGATTTAAATCGGGGGACATCTTCATCGAGCAGTTGATAAAGGCAAAGGCGGACATTGCCTGGAACAAGAAACGGGGAATGGTCCACTATGTCAACAAATTCAGCTGGGATAGACAGAGGAAAATTTCGGATTATCCGATATTCAAGGAGTCCGACAAAAGTAAATGGAGAGAAGTTCTCAGGAAGTTACAACAGACCAACCAGGAGCGTATCAATTCCAAGGGTTCTGATCTGAAGCATGAAATTCGTTCATCCCCGGAGTTACGTTTACGAAAAATCGTCACGAAGGATTTGAGCGGCACAACGCAAACACACCTTGACAGGTTCTTCAAACTTATCGCTAGATTTAGACATCTATAGATTAAATATTGAAATTCCCGATAGAATATATTTATCCTATTGGGAATATATTTTTTTATATTTCATCCTAAATAACGCACAAAGATAGTTTTTTCAATTCACAATAGTGAAATATATATTTTTCCACCAATACTCGAATAAATATATATTTATCGGTTAAGAATATCTTTTTTGATAAGAACAATGGAAAAATATATATAAAAAGGCAGTGTATCGGAAGGTAACGTTATGTGTATCGGCCAAGATACTCACAAGGAGATGTTTCGATATGGTATTCGAAGAAATAGAAGAAAATGCAGATAAAAACCAGGAATTAGGCAAGAAAAGGGTAGTAATATATGCCAGGGTATCTAAAAAAGAGCAAAAAAAAAAAAAAACTGTGGACACTCAAGTCGATCTTTTAACCCCAATCATCCGAACAGAAGGGTATGAACATGTAGATACGATAAAAGACGAGGATGTATCGGGAGACAGTGATCCCGAAAAAAGACCTGGCTTCTCTAGAATAATTGAAATGGCCGACAGGAGAGAGATCGACGAAGTGTGGGTTTCCACCAGGGACCGGATTGCCAGAAACGTCGACCTCATGGGTTATATCCGAACTATATTGGACAGGAAGAGTGTCGCTGTCATGGCACTAGACGATTCCAAAGAAAAATACCTGGATAAATTCAAGGATGTTCTGTCGGAAATGGAGCTGGACAAGTACCGACAGAAGAGATTGGAGGGGATCGAACGAGCCCAGAGAGAGAAAAGAACCCTTCAGAGACCGCCCTTCGGATACATCAGCGTGGATAGAAAACTGGTTATAGATGAGACCAAAAGAGGAATAATAAAGGCATTGTTCCGTGATTTCGACATACCACTCATGTCTCTGAAGAAACTGGCAGACAAATATGATATGAGCAGATCAATGATACAACGCATCCGCTCAAATCCCATCTACACCACAGGCGAGGTAAGATGGCAGGGGAAAGTCGTATACAAGATCGAGCCGATCATATCAGAAGGTACCGAAGAAGGCGAAGAAACGGAAATTCTTGAAAAAGGTACACAGGTGACACTTTTCTAAAGATTCATGCGGAGTAGGAGTTCATCTTAACTTAATCAATAAACTCTCATTTGTTCTTAATTTAATTAGCACATGTCATTAACCTATCCTTTAATCTTCGAAAATGAAGTAATATTAATAGTAAACTCAAACAAAGAATATCCAAGGGCATTCGTTCAGATTTATTTTTCAGATGATTTTTTGTTAGGAAAACTATTGGGTTAATAGTTTTCATTGATTTAATAAGGACCATTGGAATATACGTTGATTTAATAATGGAAAATACCAAAATCCAACATTCACGGTCAAAAAAATCTCGCTAATCAATGTGAACGAAATGTACATTTTGTGAAGTTAAGTATTATTATTTATAGAATTTTTATATCTCGAACATACATTGTTTAAGTCAATATTGTTTATTGATTTCTATAAAATAGACAAAAAAATACGATAAGCAAAACAAATTGATGGAGAAAAGAAAATATATCGATTACCAACGGCAGCACACTGAAAAAGTGTTAATCAAGAAAATCGGACTATATTGCTATAGATGAATATTGAAAGAACCATTTATTTGTTTTCTAAGAGAGATCTCCGTGGATCAATGGATGCTCATGAAGAACAATTCAACTGAATCGATCAAGGGGCGCAAATCAGCAAAATATCATTTAAAAAGTTTTTTTTATGAAATTAGTTGTGCACTATATCGCACAACTGAAATATTATAATTCTGGCTAATTATTAATTATATGAGAAATTCTTATTCCAACCTCTTTCACCAAGGGTCAACTATCCCCATAAATAGATACAAAACTACCATGTGGAGTGAATTCACACAATCGATATGATTTCACCTATTAAAGTAATATTTACCGTGTGAAGTTTTTTATATCCCCTCAACAATATGGATGTAATTGTGATTTGAAAAATTTGTTTTCGTTAAGAAAAAAATATGCAGGTGAGTTATATGGAAGAACAACCGCTCTGGACCCCCGATAATATAAAAATCGAACAGGCCAATATGACTCATTTTATAAATTTTGTAAGAGATACTGGCATTAATATTCAAAATTATGACGAACTCTACTGTTGGTCGGTTGACCAGCGTGATGAATTCTGGGCTGCCCTCTGGGATTTTTGCGATATCAAAGCATCCCGTAGATATGATAACGTCCTTGATAATCCGGATAATATGCTTGGATCGAAATGGTTTCGGGGTGCAAGACTGAACTATGCTGAGAATCTAATGCGGTTCAGAGATGATCGTACGGCACTGCTTTTCAACGGCGAAGGACGTAAGGAGAAAAGGATTAGCTACAAGGACCTTTACGATGCAGTTGCGCGTCTCTCTAGGTCCTTCAGAGAATTCGGCATAGTAAAAGGAGATCGGATCGCCGGTTTCGTTCCAAACATGATCGAACCGGTGGTGGCTATGCTGGCAGCAGCCAGTATCGGAGCCATCTGGTCGTCCTGTTCACCTGATTTTGGCATCAAAGGAGTTTTAGACCGTTTCGGCCAGATCGAACCACGGATTCTTTTTACTGCAGACGGTTATTTCTATAACGGGAAATCTTTCGATTCTCTCGCACGTATCAATGGAATACTTGAACATTTACCCTCCATCGAAAAAATAATCGTGATCCCATACGTTGAAGACGAACCCGATATTTCGTCCGTACCTGATTCCATTCTATTCGGCGATTTCCTCTCCAGTGAAGATGGCCTCAAAATAGATTTCGAACAACTCCCCTTTGACCACCCATTATACATCCTTTATTCCTCCGGTACAACCGGAATTCCAAAATGTATGGTTCACGGCGCCGGTGGAACCCTGATTCAGCATCTCAAGGAACTGATACTGCACACCGATCTGAAACGTGATGACAAGATATTTTACTTCAGTACCTGCGGATGGATGATGTGGAACTGGCTCGTTAGCTCTCTGGCAGTGGGAAGTACGGTTCTGCTATTCGATGGCTCTCCGTTTTACCCAGATCCCGGTGTACTTTTCCAATACGCGGAAGATACCAAAATGACGGTATTCGGAACCAGTGCCAAATACCTCTCGGCGTTGGAAAAGACCGGACTGAAACCAAACCAGAAATTCGATCTCCAAACTCTGAAATCGGTACTTTCCACCGGGTCACCCCTCTCAGTGGAAAGTTTCAAGTTCGTATACAGAGATATCGAAAGTGATCTCTGCCTTTCTTCCATTTCAGGAGGTACCGATATAATTTCCTGTTTTGCCCTAGGAAATCCTATCGCTCCAGTATGGGCCGGAGAACTCCAGACCAGGGGGCTGGGAATGAATGTGGACGTATTCGACGATTTGGGAAATTCCGTAAAGAACAAACAGGGTGAACTGGTATGCAAATCGTCTTTCCCGTCCCAACCGATCTATTTCTGGAACGATCCGGACGGGAAAAAATACAAAAAGGCGTATTTTGAGGTCTATGAAAATATATGGCGGCATGGAGATTACGTTGAGCTCACGGATCATAACGGGATGATAATATCGGGAAGGTCCGATGCAACGCTGAATCCCGCAGGAGTCCGGATCGGCACGGCGGAGATATACAGGCAGGTCGAGGTAATGGACGAAGTTATTGACAGCATCGCCTCAGGACAAAACTGGGAAGACGACGTGAGGGTTATCCTCTTCATCAAACTTGCCGAAGGTGTCGATTTCACCGATGAGTTGGTAAAAAAGATCAGAACGACCATAAGAACGAACTGTACACCAAGACACGTCCCTGCAAAGGTAATCCCTGTGGGTGACATACCCTACACCATCAGCGGTAAAAAGGTCGAACTGGCCGTGAAGAAAATGATCGAGAACCGACCGGTACTGAACAGGGACGCTCTAAAGAACCCGGAAGCATTGGAGCTGTACAGGGATATTCCCGAGCTCCGGGAATGAGGCGGCCCCGTTTGTACTTTATTTGTGTTTTCCGACGTTTGACACCGAAAGATACAACGTGCTATTGATGAACATCAGGTTTGCAAATACAATCGCAACCGTCAAGAGTGAAATAAAACCCAGCCCCTCAATGAAATGTAAAAGAGCAATAAGTATAAGAAGAAGGCTAAGAACCATCCAGTCCAGAAGTTTATATTCTCTCTTTTTCACCTTTTCAGACCCCTCAACTATCAGTTCGTGTCTAATCTCCGCAATTTCATTTTTAAAATAGATCGGTATAGATAACCTGTAAAAAGTGACCGCCAATAATCCAAAGATCATGGTTTCTGAAATTGCATGTAGACCAAATTTCATTAATGCGTAGGCGATGAGTAGCCCGGCCATGGATTGAAAAATCCCCCAATGTCTGCTAGATGTCAATAAATCCAACAAAGAATTTTCTTTTTGCACAGTATTTTTCTGGTAGGTGCTCCTCCATCGCACTAACCTCACCCAAATCGTGGTTACACCTGCACCCGCGAGGATATAGAAAATTATAGACATGAATAAAAAAAACATATTCCGAGACCTGATCCATTGGACGAAAAAACCGGATGAATACACAATTAACATAAAAGTATAGAAAAAATTGAACATCCTAAGATCCAAGGACCCACCCTTCTCGAAGATATTGCGGTAGGACCATAGATTGATGCCAAGGAACAGAATTATGAAAACGCTCAGCAGGTACATCGATTGCTCATCATGCACACCAAATGGATTATCGATCACTTCGGCTCGACCCTGAATCCACTCAAATTTTATGGGTTTCATGCGTTCCTGGTCTACTTTTGAGTTGTGGTCACCCATGGTAAGGTATCCGGAGCCATACTGAAGCTCTGAGAGGCTTTCGTGGGTCAGCTTGGATTCAACAAGGAACGGCGCAATGAGTTTCTTCACCTCGAGTTCGTAAGAGTGCGATACGGAAAATACATAAACCGAATCTGCCCCGTATAGCCCGATTTCCGGAACATCGATCTTAACTGAACCAATGTTGTTGATCTTGGCCAGGGTGAGGTTGAATTCGAGATAGAAAAGCACTCTATGACATATCCTTACAGAGTCGTCCCCATTCGGTTCGAAAACTATGACATCCCCCCAGAATCCACAAGAACTTTTCTCGAGCTTCATACCCTCCCTAAGGGTAACAATACTCTCTTCACTATCATAAGGGGTAACTAGGAGGCTGTCCGCCTGATCGATAACCCCGAATCTAGCTCCGCCATGGGTCATGGAATTACCCCTGACAGGTGCCACATGTTCTCGGTCGGTCATTTCAAAGTAGACCAAACAACCAAGACAGAGGTTCAAAAGAAGCATAAGACCAACGAACTTGACAATGTTTCGAGCCTTATTGGTTTTCCCTTGTTCCATCCTGAATCCCAACTAGTTTTGCTGATAAATTTCATATTATCTAAGGATATGAATTAACAGAATTAATGCTATTTAGTCTTTTTCCATCATTATAGATTTGATTTATGAATTAATGCTCACGGCCGAGGAGATGACAAGGCTTATATAAAAATAGAAATATAATGAAAAGTAATTCATAGCTATCTGAAAAAAGGTGTTCCCCGGAGATACCATGTACCCATCTATATTATCAGTAGTTCTATTCGCTTCGAGGGGTGGTACCAAGTCAAAGAAAATGGGGCGGGTGAAAGGGTTTAAGGATCACGAAGATTCGGCTACGGATGAGAACAATGCCAATGATCCATTCTCCTTTCCTTTTCTTGATGAATATCCTTCGATAATGGAGGACCTGACATTAAATAAACCGGGGGAGGAAAACGGTGAGCTTCTTGGATCAGAGGATGATTCGCAGGACATAATGGACGATATGATTCTTGGTGAGATGAAACAGCTATATGGAGATCTTGAGAACCTGCTCACAAAATCACTTGATAAATCCGATGCTTTGGATGATCTTCATATCCATGAAGCAGGTGTCATCGGATTGCCAGTCACCCCGGAAAAAGAGATCAAACCATCTCCCGATGTAATAAGTCTTCAGGTTACTCCTCCAAAAACCCAGGACGAATTGGAGAAAAAGACCATCGAGCTGTCTACCAAACCAATACAAATCACTACTGATACGGACTTTCAAAATGTGATAGAACTTCCCACCAAACCCCATAGGGCAGAAGCGATCCAAAAGAGCATCATTGAACTCACACCACCTAAGAGTGGGATATCTGAATCTTCAGAAATTCGGATACTGGCGGATATTGGAAAAAGAATCTCGGAGGAAGAATCCATATCCGAAAGTATGTCCAAGAGAGGGTTGCTGAAAAGACCATTCAGGGAAAAAGGTGGAAGTCCAACGCCAACCATCGCGGATAATGAATTGAAAAGACTACAGGAACTGCAGAGAAAACAGCGAGAAGCCATAAAAAAACGACTTCAGGAGAGGAAAAAGGGAGATGTTTCCTGGAACGAATTAGTTGAAGTGAAGAAAAAACGGCTAGATAACCTTAATGCGCTGAAGAAAAAACGTAAAAAAAGGCGCAGCCAATTCCGAAAAGAAAAACTTCATAAATTGAAGGAACGCGAAAGGGGAAAATTGAAGAAATTGAAAGAGAGTGGAATCCGGGAAATAAAGCCCACCCATTTCAAGAAGAGAGATTTCCCGGAACTAAGAGCGCGTCACGAAGTCCCAATAAGCGAAAAGGAAAAACCTGTCGAGCCAGTGATCAATGAGCCCTCTTGGAAAAAAATGGCAGTACCTCCAAAAGAGGCAATCAGATCTGCACCGGTGGTTCCAGGAGTGACCTTTGCTGCCATCAAACGATGTCCCGACTGTGGCGGTTTTATTAATCTTAGCGTGTCCAACAAATGCTATTCCTGTGGAAAGACAATCCCATAGAATTCTATTATCAATACTCACCGGGGAAACGCTCTTCCAATACCTTGAAAAATTCTTTCACAGCATTCGCACGTTGGTTTGTAAGTTGGACATGATTCCTTGTATTACCGTGGAGTTCATGGCCTTTTGCCCACCTATCCTTGACATCGTCTTTTGCCTGACCAACTAGAGCTGCCAATCCCAATTCGCTATCTCTGATCCTTTCCAGTGCTTCCATATCTCCCCATGAATCCGCGATGAAATGGATGGGATAATATCCATAGGACCGTGCCATATCGATTCCGTTAGCTTTGGTAAAACCCTTTGGAATTAGGTCCACTGCTTCAGTTGAAGTTGTTATGGTAAGCCGATCAGCCCAGTTAGGGTGCTTAAGTAAAAAGTCCTCTTTCAGGCCCTCAATTGTCTCATTCAGCTCATAACGAGGAGTCAGCGTCACCATGACCTCCGAGCCAGGAAACAATGCATAGTGCTTTTGCATTTCATTTCGAAGCTCTTCAAGCATTTCTCTCTGAACTTGCGTCCCACCTATCTTTTTCACACCATCTATAAGTTGGACCAGTCCCATTTCGCAGAAAAAATGGCCGGTGGCCAACCAGCGTTCCAATCTTGAATCTGTGGCCTGAAAAGCGCCTCGGACCCTGTAAACCTCACAACCCGTAAGCAAACCGCAGCGATGGGAATCAACGAAGGGCGATATGAGGTCAGCCACTCCTTCGTACAGATAACCAACCCCGTTCTCCCGCCATGAATCCGGTTTTAAAAGAGTCCCGTCCATATCAAAAAGCACTAGAGGTCTCTTTGCGGCCTTGTTTGGCCCTTGCCCGTCGATATTCAACTCCTCAAAATCGTCCATTTCAAACCACTTTCCATACTAGACTCCATTGGTAATGACCCAATATTCATAATTCTATATCCATTCATCCTCCAAATAATCATCGTCATCATAATAGTCATCATCGTCGTCTTCATAATAGTCATCGTCGTCTTCATAATAGTCATCGTCGTCTTCATAATAGTCATCGTCATCTTCATAATAGTCATCGTCGTCTTCATAATAGTCATCGTCGTCTTCATAATAGTCATCGTCGTCCTCATAATAGTCATCGTCGTCCTCATAATAGTCATCGTCATCTTCATAATAATCATCTTTCTTCCATCCGCCACTCATATCCCGATAACCTTTGCCCCAATTGTCTACATAATCATCATCATCGTCATAGTCTCGGTACCTGCCACGATTGCGATCCCTGTCCGCATGTAATCGGTCATCATCGTTTTCATCATAATAGTCATCATCGTCGTCTTCATAATAGTCATCATCATCGTCTTCATAATAGTCATCATCACCGTCTTCATAATAGGCATTATCGTCGTCTTCATAATAGGCATCATCGTCGTCATCATCCTTCCGGCCACGACTCATATCCCGATAACCTTTGCTCCAATTGTCCACATAAAAATCGTCATCATCATCGTCTCGGTACCGACCAATTTTTAGGTCCTTGCGACCGTGTAACCGGTCATCTTTGAAATGAGCATCGTCATCATGATCATCATAGCGGTCAAAGTCCCCATCCCGAGCCTCCTCCAGCCAATCTTCATCCAAATACTCTTCATCATCAAATTCTTCGTCCCCATCACCTACCCGATCAGCCACATCTATCAAGCGGTGGTCAGCCCCATGAGAGGTTTTATTTTTGGGGGAATCGGTTACAAGATGCTTTAGTGAAGACCCAATCCATTTATGGGAATCCTGGGGAATCGTCCGATCTTGCTTCACCGGCTTCGCCCTTTTTCCAAAGTCCTCCATGGCCCACTTGTTTTTAAAAATGTTAATTATCAGGGTAGATATGACCGCCAATATTAGAATGCAAAGGGATATTACAATTGCCGGACCTTCCCAATCACTTTCAACCTTCACTTTAACTGGCGGTATATACTTATACCTCGAAGGATCGTCGGGATATTTATCCAATACTAACCCGGTTGTAGAGTCTGCCCCGTTCTTGCCTGTGATCCACCAATCGGGAGCTCTGTCCCCGTCGCTGTCAATACTGGCTGCTGGATCGTCAGGAAAGGCATCCGGTTGATAGGCTTTCTCCACATAAACACCAATTTCACGCCCCTTGGCCCATGAAAGATTTAAATAATTATCTCCCCATCCATCCCCGTCAGTGTCATTCCATTGAGTCGAATTATGAGGGAAACGATCGAAATTCAATCCAGCACTATTGTCCCCAAATCCATCACCATCAGTGTCCGACCATTGTGTCGGTTCATTGGGAAACAGGTCTAAGTGCAGACCTTGGGTGCGAAGACTTTCATTACAGCCCTCGTTCCATTTATTAGGGTATCCGTCACCATCGGTATCAAGACTGGCAGCGGGATCATAAGGAATATCATCAACTCTGGTAATATTCGTAGTGGAATTCCCTGCGGATTTCCCCTCGTTCCACATATCAGGAAAACCATCACCATCGGTATCTATCGCAGCGGCCGGATCAAGGGGGAAATCGTCCATAATGTAACCATCTGAATCAATATCAGAAGACCATATCCTTGCCTTCCCATCGGCGTGACCGGAAACCACCATTCTGTTATCCATGGACCAGGACACACATTTCAGATCACTTACAGTTACT
>Ga0187827_10005637_pt1 | contig 14729 bp, 13 predicted proteins | sample ETNtaG_39_FD_167969 | JGI IMG/M metagenome (GOLD analysis project Ga0187827, IMG submission 167969) | Marine microbial and viral communities from oxygen minimum zone, Eastern Pacific Ocean - ETNP2014_SV_150_PacBio MetaG (Illumina Assembly) | ecosystem: Environmental > Aquatic > Marine > Hypoxic...
CCAGGTCACTTCTTCAGGGGGCACCACAGAAGCAGCATTGGATTGTCTAGAATCAGAAGACTTTCGAAGAATAGTGTCCGACGCAGTTTCTGCTGCGTATCAGCGTGCAATAGAACTAGGAAATAACGGCTAGTTTTTTAGCTAAATATCAAGCATTATGATAGGTAAGCATTAATGCTAAAATAAGCTTAGTTTGTGAAAGGCTGGACAATTCATAAATCATAATGTATCATCCCATTCCATAAATTAGTTAAACATTGTTATCAAATATCTAAATTTTTACCCCTGAGGGAGACGAAATGACGGAAACGATTACCTCCAGAGTTCTGGCTGAGCTACAGCAGCAGATTGACTCTTATAGCCCAACGATTCAGCAACAGGATGTCGGATTTGTATTAGAAGCTGGTGACGGAATTGCACGAGTTTCTGGATTATCGGAAGCACGCAATGCTGAACTAGTACAGTTCGTGAATGGCTCATTAGGCACAGTTTTCAATCTTGAACAAGACAATGTAGGCGTCATTATCATGGGCGACTATGAGGCAATTGAAGAAGGATCTATAGTGCGCACAACAGGTAGGATTGCTGAGGTTCCAGTGGGCCCAAGCCTAATGGGACGCGTAGTAAACGCTTTGGGACAACCAGTAGATGGAAAAGGACCAATAGCGTCGACAGAAACACTTCCTATTGAACGTATTGCAGCTGGGGTGGTTCGCAGAAAAGATGTGGATCGTCCTTTGGAGAGTGGACTGAAATCCATAGATTCCATGATACCAATTGGTCGAGGTCAACGCGAATTAATTATTGGTGATCGACAGACCGGTAAAACTGCTATAGCTATAGATAGTATGATCAATCAGAAAGGAAAAGATTGTATTTGTATTTACGTTGCAATAGGACAGAAAAAAGCAGCGATAGCTCGTGCTGTTGCTACGCTCGAAGAGCATGGTGCGATGGAACACTCTATTATTGTGATAGCTTCTGCAGATGATCCAGCCGCTATGCAATATATTGCCCCTTATGCTGGATGTGCAATGGGTGAATATTTTATGGAGAATGGTCAAGATGCTTTAGTGGTATATGATGATCTTTCGAAGCATGCTTGGGCCTATCGACAGGTGTCTTTGTTATTGCGCCGTCCACCTGGACGCGAGGCATATCCAGGAGATGTTTTTTATCTTCATTCAAGGTTGCTAGAACGTGCTGTACAGCTTTGTGATGAATATGTTATTAATGCAAGTACTGATGTGATAGGCCAGTTCAACGAGGATGATGAGGAAACGTTGCTATCAATACCTGATAGTTCCAGCGAAAAAGGAGTGGATGGAAATATTTATGCTGGTCCTTTGGCAAAAGAAGATGCCGAGCAGGCCCTAGAAAGTATGGACAATAAGAATGACCTGAATTTGGTCAAATTGTCACGTTCAGGAGGATCACTTACAGCACTACCAATAATTGAAACTCTTTTGGGCGATGTGTCTGCTTATATTCCAACTAATGTTATTTCAATAACAGATGGTCAGATTTATCTCGAGAATGATTTGTTTTATGCTGGTATCCGACCGGCGGTTAATGTAGGTATTTCAGTATCGCGCGTGGGTGGCGCTGCTCAAACTAAAGCCATGCGGCAGGTGGCTGGTAGACTGCGACTAGATATGGCTTCATTTCGCGAATTAGCAGCATTTGCGCAATTTGGATCAGATCTGGATAAGGCAACTCAAGCGCAGCTTGAACGTGGAAAGCGTCTTCAGGAAATACTGAAGCAGGCACAGTACGAACCGATGTCTTTGTCGGATCAAGTTATGCTTATATATGCTGGCGTGAATGGATACGCTGACGAAATTGAATTAGAGCGTATGGGGGAGTGGGAATCTGCATTGCTGCGTGCTATGTCTACATCTCATCCACATTTGGCTAATGAGATTGTAAAAAGTGGCAATATTACAGAATCTGTAGAGTTAGAACTAAAATCTGCCCTTGATACATTCAACACAACTTGGAGTTGATTAGTGGCTAATGCACGCGAAATGCGGCTGCGGATACGCAGCGTTGGTAATATTGCGCAAGTGACGCGAGCTTTGGAAGCTGTCAGTGCTTCAAAAGTTCGAAAAGCTCAAGCCTCTGTTGAGGCTTCACGTGATTATGCGCGCCGTGTTTCTAATGTGCTTGGTCGGATTGGTGCATACTCTCAAGGATCCACACATCGGTTATTGGTACCTCGGGATAAAGTGGAAAATATAGCAATCCTGCTAATTTCAAGTGATAGGGGATTAGCTGGTCCATATAACATGAATGTTACTAGAGCCGCACTGGAATTTGCTCAAGAAAAAAGTCAGCAAACGCGTTGGGTGACTTTAGGTCAAAAAGGGCGAGATCTTGCTTATGTACGTGGCGCTAACATTGTGGGTGATTTTAGTAGCTTTAAATCATCACCATCATTTTCGGATGTTACACCTATTGCCCGAGTGTTAATTGATGATTATCTTGATGCGGTAGTGGATGAGGTATATGTGGCTTACACTGATTACGTGAATACTATACGTCAGGATACACGGGTAGTACGTATAATGCCTATGACTACCGGCAATTTTGAAGACAATGAAAATACTCAAGTGAGTACGGATAATGAATCTCAGGTAGGATATACTTACGAACCTGAGCCAGAGGAATTGCTAGAAGCAATATTGCCGCGTTTCACTCAGGTACAAGTCTATCAATCCGTTTTGGAATCTTTAGCAAGTGAACATAGTGCAAGAATGGTTGCGATGCGTAATGCTACTGACAATGCGAACGAATTATCAGGCGCTCTTCGTTTGGCGTACAATAAGGCTCGTCAGTTATCCGTAACAAGTGATTTGTTGGATATAGTAGGTGGTGCAGAAGCTTTACAGCAAGCGGCCTGATGACAAGTTAATAATAGATTTTTGTTTTGAGTTTGGAGGATTTATGACTAATTCGACAGGCAGTGTGGCACAAATTCAGGGTGCTGTAGTTGATTGTGAATTTCCGGCTGAATTACTTCCTGAAATTTATGAAGCAGTTGAAATTGAGCGAGAGGGTGAAGGCCCATTGGTCTTAGAGGTACAAAAACATCTTGGCGATAATTTAGTTAGATGTGTAGCCATGGATGCTACTGAGGGTCTTCGCAGAGGATTGGCTGCTAATGCGACAGGAGCTCCTATCCGAGTTCCAGTTGGTGAGGCTTCACTCGGTCGAATCTTTAATGTACTAGGTAATGCGATTGATGAACGTGGAGAGGTGGAAGCATCGGAATACTATCCGATACATAGGCCTGCACCCGCATTTTCTGATCAATCTACAGAGGTTGAGGTATTTGAGACTGGTATTAAGGTTATTGATTTGATTGCGCCATTTACTAAGGGTGGTAAAACCGGTATTTTTGGAGGAGCTGGAGTAGGTAAAACGGTGATCATAATGGAGCTTATACGGTCAATTGCTAAGGAACACTCAGGTAATTCTGTGTTTGCCGGTGTAGGAGAACGTACCAGGGAAGGAACCCAGCTGTATCGAGAAATGATAGAGTCGGGAGTTATGAAGGATACTGTCATGGTGTTTGGTCAAATGAATGAGCCGCCTGGTGTAAGACTGCGCGTTGCTCTGACCGGCCTTACTATGGCCGAATATTTTCGTGATCAAGGCAAAGACGTACTGCTTTTTATTGATAATATATTCCGGTTTGTTATGAGTGGTTCCGAGGTATCTGCTCTTCTTGGACGGATGCCTTCCGCTGTAGGTTATCAACCCACATTAGGAACTGAGATGGGTGAATTGCAGGAGCGCATTACTTCTACTAATCGTGGCTCGATAACATCAATGCAAGCAGTATATGTGCCAGCTGACGATTATTCTGATCCTGCACCAGTTGCAACATTCTCGCATTTGGATGCTACTATTGCATTAGAACGACCTATAGCTGAGAAAGGCATTTATCCTGCTGTTGATCCCCTGGCGTCCACTAGTCGTATTCTAGACCCAAACATTGTTGGTGAGGAGCATTACGAGGTAGCAAGAGAAGTACAACGTGTGCTTCAGAGATACAAAGACTTGCAAGATATTATTGCTATATTGGGTGTGGATGAGCTTTCTGAGGAAGACAAGCTTTTGGTTTCTCGAGCACGTAAGTTGGAGCGCTTTTTCTCACAGCCATTTTACGTAGCTGAACAATTTACAGGTATCCCAGGCAAATATGTTAAACTACAAGAAACTATTCGATCATTCAAAGAGATTTTGGATGGTAAACATGATGATATACCAGAGCAGGCATTTATGTTTGTAGGTACAATTGAAGAAGCTCTAGCTAAAGCTAAGGGCCTTGAGCAAAGCAGTTAAGAATAAATAACTAATGACGATATTATGTGAAATTGTAACTCAGGAAAAGTTGGTATATTCTGAGCAAGTTGACATGGTAGTTGTAGATGGTGCCGATGGGCGCATGGGTATTTTACCTAATCATAGTCCTCTGCTGACTACTCTCAATGTCAGTGAGTTACGTGTTGTCGCTGGCGAATTAGAGCAAACCTTTGCTGTTGGTGGTGGGATATTAGAGGTTAGACCTGACCGTATCACAGTATTAGCTGATGCTGCAGAGCATGCAGATGAAGTAGATATAGCACGTGCTAAGGATGCACGAGACCGTGCTATTAGGTTTCTAGAAGGCGGAGGTCCTTCTGAAGAAGTGACTCCCGAGATTAGACAAAACATTAGTCTTGCGCTAGAAAGAGCAAATGTAAGATTGCGCGTGGGAAGTAGACGGCGAGATGCACCAAGCGTTCCTGGCTTGGAAGACGTTGGATAATATCTTTAATTTTTCTAGGATTTCAATTTAAAATTCACAATGGCTCTTTTAGGTAAAGACATTGGCATAGACTTAGGAACAGTCAACGTTCTCGTGTCAGAGGGTGGTGATGTAGTGCTGCATGAACCCTGTGTAGTAGCTATACGTGTAGATGAGCAAAAGATTGTTTCTATAGGACAAGAGGCTCGAGAGATGTTTGGCCGTTCACCTGAAAGCATAGAGGTTATGAGACCAATTCAGGATGGTGTGATAGCTGATTATGAGGTAACTGAGCGGATGTTACATTATTTCTTGACTAAAGTTTGTGGCCCAATGAGGCTTTTTAAACCTCGGGTGATGTTGAGCGTTCCTTATGGGGCTACAAGTGTGGAAAGTCGAGCTGTGCATGAAGCAGCCAAAGAGGCAGGTAGTAGAGAGGCGTATTTAATCCATGAACCATTAGCAGCTGCTATTGGATCTGGTCTACCTGTCGGTACTCCTGCAGGAAACATGGTATTGGACATTGGTGGTGGTGCTACCGAATCTGCAATAGTAGCGCTTAACGGTATAGTCATTGCACATTCTGCACGTGTAGGTGGCATGACCCTTGATCAAGCTATAGTGACTTATGTGCGCAAGAAATATGGCATAGTTATTGGTGAGATGACAGCAGAAGAGATAAAGATTAGAATAGGTTCGGCTGTTTCGCTAGATGAAGTTCTTGCCGTGGAAATTCAGGGGCGTGATCATGTGACTGGTTTGCCACGCGATGCAATAGTTACTTCTGAAGATGTCTTTGAAGCAATTGAGGAACCACTAGAGTCTATAATTTCAGTAGCCAAGGCAGTTTTGGAGAAGACTCCGCCTGAGCTTGCCTCAGATGCTATTGATCGTGGCATAGTTCTCTGTGGAGGTGGTGCATTCTTGCGAGGTATGGAGCAACGGGTGTCCGAATCGGTTGGTGTTCCGGCCTATATAACAGACAATCCTATTGGTTGTGTATCTATAGGTGCTAGCCGAGCACTAGAAATGTATGAAATCATGAGACCGCATTTGCCTCGCGTCTAAACAATCTCGGTTTGCAGATCAATTTAGTGTTTAGTTATACAGACTTACAGATAATAGGTCATATGCTGTAAACCTACCACTGGGTCTATGTGTTGTATGCGAACCTTAGATGGTACTGTTAGGCTAGTTGGAGCGTAATTCAAAATTGACTCAATGCCAGCTTCTACAAGTGTGTTGGTAACAGTTTGAGCTTCATCAGACGGTACTGCTACCATGGCAATTCTAATCTTCATTTTACTTACCTTTATTTTGATTTGGTCAGTTGACAGTATAATCAACTCATTAATCTTTTGACCGATTTTGGCTGGATCATTGTCAAATACTACTGCTATACGGAATCCCCGTCCTCGAAATCCGGCATAATTTACTATCGCGTTACCTACTCCTCCCGCACCGACTAGAGCCACATCCCATTCTTGGTTTACTCTAAGTATGATTTCCAGCTGTTTTTTGAGATATCTTATGTTGTATCCGGTACCTTGCTTGCCAAACTCACCAAAATGTAACAAATCTTTACGAATCTGAGCTGAACTGATGCCCAGGTATTCGCCCATTTCATGTGATGAAGTGACTTTATTGCCACTAATTTCAAATTGTGTTAATGCGCGTAGATACAGTGGGAGTCTTCCAATTACGATGTCAGGAATTGTTGTTGCTGGCATTTCTCTATACCGTACACGTCTAAACTTTTTGATGAAGCTTTATTAATAGCTCCACATTACTTTAACATGGTATTGTTGTAGTGACAAGTAACTAGGATATCTCGGTGTTTTTAATATACCTTTTCCACAACCAGTAAAGACTTTGTGCCGCTAGTATAGCTAACGAAAAAGTAAAGGGTGTTCGTGCTCGAGTATCCATACCTGAACCAGCACGCGAAAGCACAGGAATTGCTGTGAAATATATTATAGGAAGTAATGTGACAACTAGGAAAATACGGTTTCGACTCATCCATGACCTGACAATTCCCAATAGTGCCAGGGTGTATAGAGATAGATTAAATACAATTTCCAATGCACTCATTGGCCCTAACACTTTGAGGTAATTTGTTATAGCAAATATCTTTATTAGTGGTCTGAAAATGGTTACTGCATACTCCATTGGATGTTCTCGAAACACTTCCAATGCCATTTTACTGATTTCAGAATTAACCTGGGGATTGTCTGACACAAGAAATTTCCATTTAGAGGAATAGTCGTAATTGTCGCGTGATTTACCTTGGTTAAGTCGTTGATCTAGTTCGTATGCAAATTGCGCTTCCAGTTCTTGGGGGCTTTGTCCGGTAGCCCTACTTTTTACTGAAACCGCACCATAAAACAATAAGTCAAAATTACCTACGGTTGAGAAAGTAAAAACGTTGTGGTAAATTTGATTACGTACATACCATGGTAATACTCCTATCGCAAATATAATTACCAACATTGTGATTTTACGAATTAATCCAGGCACCAACACAGGAATTATCAATACAATTGGCACCCAATAGTAAATTGATGTTGGTCGTGCTAATGTTGCTAGTGCAATTGCGGCTCCTGCAGCAGCAGCGTCACGCATGTTACGGCTGCGTATTAAACGTATGATGAAAATCATACTGATAGCTACAAATATGTTTGCCAATGTCTCGGCCATCAATGTCATCCCAATGATTATGGATGCTGGATCCAAAGCTACTATCAGTCCGGAAAAAAACTGTGCAGGCTTAGACATGTTTAGTTCTTCGGCTATGATAAATGTAAGTATTGCCAGACCTGTGCTAATAAAACTTTGTACAAATACAGCAATCAAAGGATTGGTGCTTCCAGATACAAGGTAGGTCAAGGCGATCAACATCGGTTGTAGTGGTGGACGATAAGAGAATAATTCATGTGACAACCCATGACCTGACAATATTTGCCGTGCAAGTATTTCATATGTGCTGGCTTCATCAGCAGTTGGGGAAAAGTGTAAGCCACCTACATCAGTATATAACTGATAGTAGTAGTAATAGGTTGTCCACCTCACAAGCAGACCAACTATTATCAATACTAATAGTGGTTGATATCTCCCGCGGAATATGTCTTTGACTGTTGACATGGTTATCTGAAATATAGAAAATGTGATATTTAGCAGTTGAGCCTCAAATTATTTAGGTAGTTACTTACATTGTATGGGGCTGTATTTTGTGTAAGGATGTGTCACACTGATTGCTTGTATATGAACAGCTTCCACACTGTACTTATGTATTTGCGTCCCCTAATCAAGTAATCATACAGGTTAAGTCCTGTCTTGCTTTCTCCTTTTGTCCTGGGCACACATACATAAGGTATTTCAACAATTTTGTATCCATTTCGCTTTGACCTACAAATAAAATCTATACAGTATTCACCATAGTCTCCTTGAAGCCGCAGTGTTTTCAATACTTTGGTATTAGCTGCTACAAAACCACTTGTATAGTCAGATATATCATTGCCCAACAAAAGTTGGGCCCAGCCGTTTATTATCTTGCTCAAAGTTCGAGCCATGAATCCATGTGCAAGATCTGCACCTCCGCTAATCCATCGTGATCCTACAACTATGTCTGCTGCTCCTTCCACTAATGGTGTAAGTAACTGCGGAACATCTTCAGGTGGCATAGATAGGTCACAATCCATCCAAGTAACTATATTGGCACCATATCTTTTTGTAGCTACATCTATACCATATTGTATTGCAGTAGTGAGTCCTCTGTCATTTCTACGTTGAACTAGAGCAACCTGAATTTTATCGTATCTGTTGTATTTAATTGATAAATTACGTACTTTTTCAGCGGTGGCATCGCAAGAGTTATCGTCCACTATTAAGACCATGTTTGAACCTTGTTGGTTATTAAGAAGGCTTTCAACAAGTAATTCAATATTTGCTTCCTCATTATAAGTGGGTAGAACAGTACAAACAAACATGACCTATTTAGGCTTTCGGGCCAAAATGTATATACTCAGACCAGCAGGTAGATTGATCAACTTTAACAATGATGCTTCCAATAGTAGTATTTTTGTGAGCAAAATATTCAATATATTTGGGATTTCAAATTGATTTTCCACTGTTGCCAGTCTTAGATTAATGGCTATACGCGTTATGATTGCTGGTAAGAGCATAATGCAATTCGCGTAAGTGAATCTCTCAATTTGAAAACCTGCTTTTGTTATATCCTCACATATTTCATTCTTAGTGTATCTACGGCCTGTTCCAAATGATTGGTCATGTTGACCCAGCAACCAAGGGTGTGCACTAACTCTTATCAGCAATAAACCGTCTTTAATTAGTGTTCTAAAGATTTCAGATAGAGCAATCTTCAGATTTGCATGGGTTTGATCAAATGCATCTAAGCCTACAGATAGTGCCACGCTGTTTTTTGCTAAAGGAAGATGATGAAAATTGCCTTGCAACAAACTTCCTTGGATGTTATCGATATTTTTTGCATGTTCAAGAGCCTGTGTATTTATATCCATGCCGATTGTTGGGTCTGAGATGTATTTTTCTGACAATTCACATAAATATGCGCCATTTCCACAGCCTACTTCAAGGATTGTTCCGTTTGCACTAGTATTGTTGCTAAGGATCGTATGCGCAGTAGCCCTCATACCTACTGTCCACCAGTGGTCTGACAGATGATTGTAAAGGTAATTCAGTAAATTTGCGGTATCTGATTTAGGAGTTTCCACGTGTCGATAATAATTCTAGGTAAGTATTGTATGTAGTGCAGCGCAGACTTCGTCCATCTGTTGTTCGCTCAGAGCTAGTCCTGATGGAAGATATAGCCCATTCTCAGATAGATAGTCGGCGACTGGATAATCTTCACTCTGAAATAGACCAAGATTTTGTAGGGCTGGTTGTGCATGCATTCCTAGGAAGAATGGTCTTGTTTGTATACCTAAATCGCTGAGTTTATCAGCTAACGCACGCGCAGTCATATTATGTGATTTGTTTAGGAGGATGCCATACATCCAATACACTTGGCGTGACCAAGACCGTTCAATAGGCAACTGTATTGCTTTTATGTCTGAGAGACGTTCTGTATACCTTTGTCCCATTCGTCTCTTCCAATTGACAGTTTCTTGAATTCGTTCGGACTGTGCTAGCCCAAGTGCAGCTTGCATATTAGTCATTCGAAAATTGTGACCAAGATTATTGTGTAGGAACCGTTGGTCAGGCTCAAAGCATAGATTTCTAATGTTGCGTGCTTTAGATGCCAGATGACTATCGTTTGTTACAATCATGCCACCTTCTCCACTAGTAACAAGTTTGTTGGCATAGAAACTAAAAACACTCATTGTGCCCATGCTGCCGCAGCGGACCCATTCTTGTTCTTGTTCATTGTGCCCGCGTAGGTATTCTGCACCATGTGCCTCCGCAGCATCTTCAATTACTGCCAAGTCATTTTGCTCGGCAATTTGCAGAAGGGGATCCATATCGACAGGATGCCCATATATATGCACTGCCATTATAGCTCGTGTGCGTTTGGTAATACGCTCTTCTATCTGACTTACATTCATACACCAGGTTTCAGGATTAGCATCTACAAGAATGGGCGTACCACCGTTGTAAATTACAGCTAATGCACATGAAATAATAGTAAAAGTTGGTATTATGACTTCGTCACCAGGTTTCAGTTCCAGGCATGCGAGAGATGTTTGAAGTGCACTTGTGCCACTGCTGGTTGTTATTCCATGTTGGCGATCACAGTATTGTGCCCAACTAGACTCAAAGGTCTCGATAAACTTTCCTGCAGATGAAACCCAACCACTTTGTAAGCATTCAAGTACATACTCTTGATCTCGTACACCTATTACTGGCTCGTTTACCGGAATCATATTTTGAATCTAGAAGCGTTTCTTTTCATCTATACCAATATAGGGCCCCTGTTTGATTTCAAGAAGCACAGTATTCTCCAGCATACGAAAGCCATGTCCTCCTGATACCATTATCATTACATCTCCAGTTTTCATTTCTAATGTTTCTACAAGTATTTGTTCATCATCATATATGTCAATTTCACAATGACCTTTCCTTACAACTAGGACTTCGGATGTGTTAGATATATTGCGGTCAATTTTACGATGATAATGACTTTGTATTTCGCCATCTTTTGGATAGACAATGAAACCAACTTGAAAATTGTGTTCAGGGGGAGTTACAAATGAAGTGATATCCGCAGAGAAATCTTCTCTTATGACATAAGCAAGGAGCGATCCTGACTCCGAATGGATACGATGTATAAATTCTGACATGTCTCACCTTAGTCTAATTCGGATGCGGCTAGAATCGATCACTAGCACAGGGATTTATCATAATAGTACGATTCCTGAAGTTTATACTTATGCATAATAACAGAGTAAACACACTGGAGCAAGCCTTTACCGTATCTCTTGGATGCTATAATCTCAAGCATTGTGACTAGAAAAGAAATTAATTTCGTTGACGAAGCACGTATACGGGTGATAGCTGGGGATGGTGGCAATGGCATCATACACTTTCGGCGCGAGAAGCATGTGCCGTTAGGTGGTCCTGATGGAGGAGATGGGGGTCATGGAGGATCAATTGTGCTAGTTGTTGATCAGGACTTGAATAGTTTGCTGCGGTATCAGCGAGCACGACATTATAAGGCCCAAAATGGTGGAAATGGCGGCGGGAATAACAAGACTGGACGTAGTGGGCGTGACTTAGAGATATTTGTTCCTCCAGGTACAGTAGCTCATGATGCGGACACCGGTATTTGCTTGGGCGATTTGACTGATCCTGAGGAACGGCTGCAGGTAGCTATAGGTGGATCGGGCGGTCGGGGAAATAAGCGCTTTTCATCATCTAGCAATCGTGCTCCTCGAATAGCTGAAAAGGGGTCGCTCGGACAATCTGTTGACTTGTCTTTGGAGCTTCGCCTTATAGCTGATGTTGGAATTGTAGGTGTGCCCAATGCGGGCAAGTCCACTTTCTTGGCATCAGTTACAGCAGCTAAACCTAAGATTGCTAATTATCCTTTTACTACATTGAACCCTAATTTAGGTGTAGCCGATTTAGGTGATTATCGTACTATAGTACTGGCGGATATTCCTGGTCTTATCGAGGGTGCACATGCTGGAACTGGGCTTGGAGCAGAGTTTCTGCGTCACATACAACGCACTAAAGCAATTATTCATTTGCTTGATGGCATGTCTGAAGATCCATTATCTGACTTTACTCAAACAATGGCTGAAATGGCATTATATGATTCGGGATTGGTTGCTAAACCTCAGATAGTAGCATTGAACAAAATTGAATTGCCCGAAGTGTTGGAAAAGTTATCTGTACTAAAGTCATCAATAAAACACCTTGGTTATGAATTGCACGGTATTTCTGCTATAGCGCATATAGGAGTTAAGGACCTGCTCCAGAAAGCTGCATTGTTGGCAAAGACTCCTGAAAATATTCCTGAATCAGTGGAAGAGCCTGTGTATAAACCTGAAATGGATCCTGCCAGCTTTGAAATTATACGTGAAATCGATGGGAATCTTAGAATCACTGGAGACCGTATAGAGAGAGCAGCACAGTCCACTTACTGGGAATATGACGATGCTGTGCTTCGATTCCAACATATTATCGACAAACTAGGTGTCAGGAGAGCATTGGAGGAAAACGGAGTTCGTCCAGGAGATAAGGTACGAATAGGGCCATACGAGCTAGAATGGGTCGAATAGACTGGTCAACAATGTATATTTGTTATGTCTCCACGATGATGTCTTGGATTTGCGATAGTAGTTTGGGAAATCAACATTGATAAATTTCTTACTGAGGGACGGGTATTTTCTTGCTCTTTCATTAAATCATTTTGCTGTAGATTTACTTAACAGCCAACGCTCAATATTGTTGGTCTATTTGGCTCCATATCTTGGACTTGACAACTCGGACATTGGTCTTGTAGCACTTGGTTATGCTATGTTAGCTTCACTTACACAGCCGTTGTTTGGTTGGCTTGCTGATAGATATAAGATACGGTGGATATCAGGCCTATCACTTTTGTGGATGGTGCTGTGGTTGTCTGTTACTGTGACTGTTACAGGGTCTTGGGTAATCGGCACTCTAATTGTGGCTGCACTTGGCTCGGCAGCTTTTCATGCTGCTGGTACGGAAAGAGCAACGACTCGTGGAAAGAGGCTTTTGTTTGGTAAAGCTGCTACGGCGGCATCACTATTTTTTCTGTTTGGTCAGTTAGGCTTAGCTGTTGGACCTGCAATTGGCGGAGCTCTTCTTGAGCGTATGGGTACCATTGGAGTGTTAGTATTGACTGTTGTATCAGTACCATTGGCTATCAACTCGATTTACCGTTTGTACTGGAGAAAATCGTTAGCAGTTGCAGACCCAAATGCAATTCACGGTAGAAAAGTTGAATCTAGTAACGAATATTACAAAGATGTATGGGTGATAATTGGGTTCTGTGTACTTGTAATGTTTCGTACTGCTCCACAAGTAGCTTCAATGACTTTTTTGCCTAAACTATTCTATGACCGTGGTTATGACCCCGGTGCTTATGGAATTGTAACAACCGTGTTTATGGGCGGTACTGCTATAGGTGGACTGATTGGCGGATTCATGTCAGATCGTTGGGGGCGACGACGTATCATACAATTGTCTTTGTTGGCTGCTGTAATGCCAATGTACTACTATCCGGTGGCACAAGGGCTTGCAGTTTATATACTCGTGTTTTTGGCCGGGTTTTTTAATGGGGGATCGCATGCTGTAATTGTGGTGATTGCTCAGTCACTTTTACCAAACAGGCGGGCACTTGCATCAGGATTGACCATGGGTTTCATGTTTGCTAGTGGAGCTTTGGGATCTTATCTTATAGGTTTGGCAGCTGATTACTATTCACTAGTAAGTGCAATGCAAATAAATGGTCTACTTTGTTTGCTGGCAGCTGGTCTTAGTTTGATATTGCGTCGGGATGATAAAAAACCCCTCAAGGCAAGTATATAGTAGTATCAAACGATTCTATTACTAATATGTTTAAGTAAGTGTTTATGCGCTTCCAGACAAAATACAGAAGTGATAATTATATATGATACATATTTCAGTCAGATTATGGATGGACATAAATCAATGATACGCTTAATTCGGGATAGTTACTTTCTGGCAGTTTCTCTAAATCATTTTGCTGTTGATTTACTCAATAGTCAGCTAGGACTACTAGTGGTATTTCTGGCACCAGTACTAGGACTTGCAAACTCTGACATTGGACTTATTGTTCTTATTTATACTTCTGTTGGTTCACTTACACAGCCAATCTTTGGTTGGTTGGCCGACCGGTATAGTGCCAGGTGGTTAAGCGGGGTTTCACTGATATGGACAGCTTTGTGGATATCCATTGCTGTATCCACAAACATTCAATGGTCGATCCCTCTATTGATAGTTTCTACTCTTGGATCAGCCGGATTTCATGCGGCGGGCACAGAACGGGCAACCGAACGTGGAAGCATCATTATGCTTGGAAGAGCAGCTACGGCAGCATCTCTATTTTTCCTCTTTGGTCTTTCTGGGCATGCGATTGGGCCTGCTTTAGGTGGGTTTATCATAGAGAGGGCAGGTATACAAGGGGTACTAGTGCTAACTGTCCTGGCTTTGCCAGTTGCTTTCAATTCAATCTACCGCTTATTTTGGTCTGCGGACGATCATAGATTAGATTCGAATGAAACAAGTGTAACAAAGAAAGAAAATGTTTTCGAATTTCACAGAAACAGATGGGTGATTGTTGTGTTTGTCGCAATGATATTACTACGTACTGCACCAGGAATGACGTCGATGACGTTCTTGCCCAAGTTGTTTCAAGATAGGGGATATGCTCCTGGAGCATATGGGGCTATCACGTCAGTTTATATGG
>Ga0187827_10005638_pt1 | contig 14726 bp, 17 predicted proteins | sample ETNtaG_39_FD_167969 | JGI IMG/M metagenome (GOLD analysis project Ga0187827, IMG submission 167969) | Marine microbial and viral communities from oxygen minimum zone, Eastern Pacific Ocean - ETNP2014_SV_150_PacBio MetaG (Illumina Assembly) | ecosystem: Environmental > Aquatic > Marine > Hypoxic...
ATGATATTTTAGTTACAAAAACAGGAAGACAAATTTTAAGCAAATGAAAAGTGATCCAAAGTATTGTATTGACTGTCAGAAACAACAAATAGAGCGCGCTGTTGAACTTGGAGGAGTTTCTAATAAAATTAAACAAGAAGCTTTGAAATATTCTAAAGAACATGTTGCAGGAGTTCCTGCAACTGAAGGAACTGTTTTTCACCGGATGATAATGAAGGAAGCTGGAAAGAATCCATTTGCAGAGGAAAAGCAAGAAGGCACAGAAGCTGCTACTGAAATTCTCCAACATATTGAACCAACAATAAAGACTTTGAAAGATGCTTGCACTGCTGCTGTTGCTGGAAACTTTGTTGATGTTGTTACTGTGAAAAGTGAACAAGAACTTGAGAAAGTTGCAGCTGCATTTAATATTGAATTGGCAATTGATGATTTTGACAAAGCAAAAGAATGTTTCCAAAAAGGAAAGAAAATTTTGTATTTGACAGATAATTGTGGAGAGCATTTGTTTGATTTATTATTTATTAAAAAATTAAATGAAGTTGGTGTTGAAGTTATTGCTGCAGGGAAAGAAAGTGATATTACAAATGATGCAACTGTTGAGGATTTAAAGAACGCTGGGTTTGAGAAGTATTGCAAGGTAATATCAATAGGCAGCGACTGTATTGGAACGAACCTCGCTGAAGCGTCTGAAGAGTTTTTGAATTATTTTGAAACAGTTGATTTAATAATTTCAAAAGGAATGGGACATTACGAAACTTTGAGTGATAATCCAAAAAGAATTTTATTTATGTTGAAAGCAAAGTGCGAACCAGTTGCAAATGATTTGGGTGTTGAGAAAGATTGTAATGTGTTGAAGTTTAAAGAAAACTCCACGTAAGTTATAAGTAAAAGGAGAAACAATTAGAATACAATGGGAAATAACATTTACAAGAATTACTGGAAATTAATAAATCCAGGGGGATTAAGAGATGATAGAAAACTGTATACTTGTGTTGAAGTTTTTTACAAGGCAATAAAAAAACTGGGTGCTGAAAAGGTGTACATATTCCAAAATCCAAAATATCTTGCAAAAGGAGATCATCACAAAAAAAGAACTATTATGTATGAAGAAGCAGGGTTTGAGTTGCTAAGTAATTATTTAATTAAAAAGAGATATGATTTAGTTTTTCTTTACAAAAAAGGGAAAATGTTTAGAGTAGTTAAACCAGAGCATTGCATAACATTAGATAGAGGGGAAGAATCGCAGACAGAGTATGAGATTTCAAAAGACGCTTTTGAAAAAGCACGAGCGTCCCCAAGAGTTTACGACTTTATTTTAACGAATCTCATGTATGTGAGATCGAATATCTACATATTTGAGGAAGAATTTCTAAATCCTGCAAGAGGATGGGGAGAAATTTACAATCCAGAAGTAATGAAGAAAGTTATGAAACGAAAGACTACTACGTGTAAACTTGTTGGACAAATTTTAGCACACCTTCACTCAGCCGGTATACTACATAATGATGACCCAGGAGCTCATGCTTTCATAAATAGAAACACTATGGCTAACAGAAAACGCTCATTAGAGGAAAAGATTCGGATAATTGATTATGGGAATTCAGAACGGACTACAGATGAAAGAAAATTCGCAGAGGAACTTAGAAAGATTATTAGATATTATGAAAGATTGAAACTGGGGGTTGCATGTGGGCAAATAAAAATTGCTTATGATAAAACGAGGAAATTATTGAAAGAAGGTAATTAATCCACAACCTCAATAATAAATTCTAATTTTGTTTCAGGTTTCTCAAGTGCATCAACTAATTCCTTTTTCAAATCGCACGCTGCCTTGTCTGCATTTATCATAAGAGTTCGCTGGCATTTGAAATCAGATTTGCGAATAACAATATCATCTGGGTGTGTAAGAGTAAGTAAAGCATGACCTTCTCCAATTACAACATCTTCAATTTCTCCGACTTTCAAAGTAACTTGTATTTTTTTTCCAGATTGAATTAAATCTTTTAATTCAGGATTAAGATCTGCGCAACCGTGACTTGCCTTGACACCAATAATGCAGTCGCCCATAACAGTTAAGTCTGGGTGCTTAGTGATTTCAATTGTTGTCCCGTGCTCTGCGAGCACGTTTTCGTGTCCTGTTGCTGTAATTGTTTGTTTCATTTTCAACCCCACTGCTCCAAGCTTGATTGATTCTTTGCTCTTCCTGCTTTTTCTAATTTTTCATAAACGTGTTCAACTCTGTCTTTTGAAAAGTCGTGCTTCTCATGAAGAATTTCAAGAAGCTTATCAAGATCTGGTTCTCCCCATTTCAATTCATAATCTTTTGTGATATTTGGTTTAAGGAAAATTTCCTTAACCTCTTTTGGATCAACACCGAATTCGTGCTCTGCCCATGTTCCTTCTTTCACAGCTTTGAGAGCTTTCTTTGGGCCGAATCCTTTAATACCAGGATTGAAATCAGTGCCAACCATCAAACCGATTTCAACAAGCTGTTCGCGAGTCACATCAATTGTTTCTAAAACATCTTGCAATTCTGTGATAATTGGTTTGAGTTCGTAATAATAACTTTTGTTTGGAACTTTTCGTTTTCCAGTGATTGTAATATTACGAATAAATCGAGGAGCTCCGAAAAGTAGAGAATCGAAATCCTGCGACCCAACAGCATACACATCTTTTTCCTTGCACATCCATGCAGCTTGTGATTCCCCTTCTGATGGCGCTTGAACCCAAGGAATGCCAAGTGCATCAAGAAGATCTTTTGATGCTTGAATCATTGTTGAATCTAATTTGGAGGTTGCTTGCGCATATTTCTTTGCTGCCACCATATCTTTTTTTTCAATTGCATCCTGCCATTGTCTTCTGGCTTTCTTTTTGATACGACCGCGCGCAATAATTGTTCCTGCTTTTAATTTTGGTGGTTTGCCATCAAAAACAAAAGAAGGCAATATTCCAAATTCAATTAATTTTGAAGTGCGATAAAATAAACCTGAGAGGTGAGAAGTAACTCTTCCTTCTCCATCCATTAATGGTGTTCCATCGGGCTGGCGGATAATTGCAAGAAATTGATAAAGTGTGTTAAATGCATCAATAGCAACACGTTTGCCTGCTAGCTCTTTTAATTCAATTTCTTTTCCTTCAACAAGGCCAGATATATCAACACCCATACAATGGCTTGGAGGGAATTGTTTATTAAAGTTATTGACTATAAGAATTAAGAATAAAACGCAAATGGATAAAGAAAAATACGAAAAATTATTGGAAGAATATATTGGATCAACAGATGGAGCTGTTGATGAACTTGAAATTATTGGAGATTATATTGAATTTGGAAAAATAAGACAAGCAATGTACAACTGGTCTGAGCCAGTATTCTTAGGAGTAACTAAATTAATGCAAGACTTAGAATTGCAAGAAAAGGGTATTCTTGGAAAAATAGGAAGAAGCCGGGCGTGGAAAAGATTTCAGAAATCAAAAACAGGAAATTTTTTAAAGATGCCAGAAGGAGTTCTTGCTGATGATAAAAAATCGATGAAAGAGCGGTGGGACACTTATATCATGGGTGTTTTATACATACATTCACTAGTTGCATTTTCGGTTTTTGGGCTTTCATTACCAACCAATGCATATTTAGGAATATTAGCACTGGGTTTAGGAGGAAATACTGTTTTCAGTGTTACTGGAAATATGATAGCAAGCACTCTTAGAATTGGATTGCATTATCAGGATTTTAAGAAATTCGCAAAGAAAAATGACATTAATCTTATTGGGGATACTGCAGGGATTAAATTTATAAATATTGTAAAATTGCTGAAAATAACAAAGGTTTCTAGAGAAAAATATGGTAAACGGTTAGAAAGCCATAAAAAATTCTTGAAAAGTTCCAGAAAAATTCACAAAGCAAAACAAAAAACAAAAAAGATGTACAAAGAATATATCAAATATTTCAAGAGAGCATATCTTCCAAATATAGGAAATGTAAATCAAAAGAACAAGCTAGCAAAGCTTTACTATGAAGTAGAATGTGTACAAGAAAATATGAAGAAAAAAGATAGTGGCTTGAAAGACTTCTTTGCCAAACCAATAATGAATAAAAAGAAAGGGGCGCAGAGACCTGTCCTTTTAAAAGAACTAGAATTTGCTAACACATATGCAGAAGCACTTGGTTTTTTTGGTGCCGATGAGATTAGAAAATTACCAGATGGATCGACTGTTAACAAATCGATGACTGCTTGGCACACTTTTAGAAAAGAACTTAAAAATTTTGCTGAAGAGATGGGAAAAACAGATGAGAAGGAATTGAAGGAACGGGCCCTTAACTTGCGACTTATAAAAGAACTTACAGCACAAGTGGGAACATTTATGCCAGCAACTTTGTTTACAGGATATGATCTTAGAGAGGGATGGAAAAATCAGCCAGCAGGTAGACAAATTATCACAGTGCCACAAATAGTTGCAACAAACTGGATGTTATCAATAGGAATTACATTAAAATTTCATAATCTTTTATTAGAACTACTAGCGAAAGGAGTAACTCATATTAAATTTAAAGTTGATAAAAATATGTTAGATATATTAGTTAAAATGAAGAATGCAAAACTCCTGGGTTCGTAAACCTTTTAAACAACCACCCGAACCATAATTTATGGGACTTATTATTGAAAAAGCATCTATATTCTGCAGCGGTTTCGCAGTGTTAGCTCTGGTCTTAGGGGCGAACCCATATGTTGCTTTTGCAATAAGCATGGCAGGTTTTGTTCCAGTAAGGATGCTTCTTGGTGGACGAGGGTTTTCGCAAACAGGCGCTTTCGCAGCATTCTGGGCTGTTATTGGAATGTATTATTTTGGTTTCTCACCACTTTACGCATTTGCTTTCGGAGCAGGTACTGGTTATTCCTTCCTTTATTTCTGGCTTTTCGCAATGCCGAAAATATTAAAAGACTGAAACAATAGTTCTCGTATGAACCAGTTGATTCAACAACTTTTACAATGGGGCTTGCCAATGGCTATTGCCAATATGGCACCAGTTTTCATAAAAGGAAAACATCCAATAGATTTTGGAAAAGAAAAAAATGGAAGACGGATTCTTGGAAAAGGGAAAACTTGGGAAGGATTGTTTGGTGGCACGTTGATAGGAGGGATTGTTGGATTCTTGCTTGGAAATTTCCAATTGGGTCTTGCAGTTGCTTTTGGTGCTTTGCTTGGGGATATTATTGAAAGTTTTATTAAACGAAAAGTTGGAATAAAAAGCGGTCATCCTTGGTGGGGTTTCGATCAATTAGATTTTGTTATTGGAGGAATATTATTGGGTTCCTTTATAGAAACACCAATGACAAAAACAGTAATCATTTTACTTTTGGTAATGTCACTTGGTCATCCACTTGCGAATTATATCGGCTATAAGCTAAAGATGAAGAAAAATAAATTTTGAAGGCACACGCTTAAATGCGCCTTCCGCGTTTCTCTAAAACGAAAACAACACCAATAATAACTCCAATCAGTAAGAAGATCCAGAGCAGATAATTTTTAGCTTTCTTTGCACCAGGACTTAATTTAGGTAAAGAACTTTCACTGCCTTCAACATCACCGATTTTTTCATCATCAGATGGGGGTGCAACAGGAGTATCATCAATTACTGTCTTTTTAACAACTGAAACTGTCTTGGTGTGTTTGAAAGATTGTGGTGCATTCCATTCACAATCAACATAATTTCCAGATAATACAATATCATATTCTCCTTCAGGTATAGATTCTGGAAGTTCCATTGTAAATATTGCAGTTGGGTCGGAAGATTGTGATTCACCAGGGGGGAATGTTTTGTCGCTCGGTAATATGTTCTTTGTAGGGAATTCAAATTCACCAGATTCTTCAGAAAGTGTAAGATTTATTTTACACGCAGAGTGACTTCCAGATTTACTGTTCCACACAAAAACAGGAACATCAAGAACATTACCTTGAATAAGAGTGTTTGAAACATCAATTAAAGAATTTATTGTTGGTAAATTGTTTCCAATTTTTTGGCGATTATAAATAACTACAGTCTCATTAAAAACCCAGGAAACATATTTCCCGAAATACCGGTAAGAAAACCTAAGAGGGATATTGATTGTTTCATATACAATGGTTTCTGGCATACTTCGGCCAGAGAGTTTGTAGGTAAATGCATAATCTGCAGTTCCGTTTTGGCCAAGAGTGGTGTGCTCATATGAATCAGAAACAAAGGTATAGTATTTTGGATGCTCAAGATATTCTGCGTTTATATTAGAAATTGCTTTTTCTCCACTGGCTTTCATTGTTAGATAAATAGTGAATGATGCGTTTGATGTTATAAGCTCTGGGTCAGTTCTTGTGCTAATTAATTCCATACCTGGTTTTGCAAAAGCATATGAAATTTCCCTGTCATATGTATGACCGGCTGTGTCTGTAAAAGCGACTCCAACAGTTGCATATTCTGTTTCTGGCCATGCATGATCAATTACAACTAATTTTATTGCTTCAGTTAAAATTCTGTCAGCTGATTCAGATGGAATTGAATAAATTGTTTCATTGTTAACAAAATAATTTAACACACTTGTATTGTCCTCAGAATTGTCTGTTCGCATAGAAAGTCCAACATCATTTCTAATGTAAAGTCCGATTTTTCCATTAACCTCTTGGACATCAGTTACTGTAATAACGTCTCCTGCCAGCACTGGCGCTGACAGCATAGCTGCAAAAAGCAGTATTGAAAGTGCTAAAATTGTTCGTTTCATCATTCTCCCCTCACAAGATAAGGATATAGCTTACTTATAAATTTTAATGTCGGCGCAAAAACAGTATTCTCTTGGCGCATAGGGCTTGACTTTGCGAACAGCAAGAATTTTGTGTTTCTTATCCCCCAACCGAGATTTAACTTCAGCGCTTACTTCCTGTTTTGTTGCTTTGAATGTGTAATAGTGAATAATCCCCCCGTTTTTATTCAATGCTTTAAGGGCTGTTGGCAAAAAGTTCAAACTGGTTTTTGGAAGGTTCATTATGATACGATCTGCACTTTCTTTGAATTTTTTAGGAACAAGAATCTTTGAATCTCCCGCATATGCAGAAATTCTTTCTGAAACTTTATTGAGATTTGCATTGATTTTGAGATAATCAATTGCAGATTTGTTAATATCAAGTGCAATAACTTTGCAGCGGGTTTGCGTTTTTGCAATTAAAATTGCAAATGGCCCAACACCTGCGAACATGCAAAGAACAGTTTCATTTGGTTTTACTTTGTCAGCAATAATTTTGCGTTCTGTAGCAAGACGAGGAGTGAAAAACATTTTTCCAATATCAAATTTAAATGTGCAACCATGTTCCTTGTAAATAACTTCAGAGGTCCCTGTGCCCGCTATTCGTTTGAGTGGCCGGACTCTAGCAATGCCTTTCACTGCGCCAGTTTTTTTGAAAACTGCTCTGCGATTTTTGTAAAGTTTTAAAAGCGAGTCTCCGATTAGTTTTTCTTTTTTCTTTAATTCAGGAGGAACTTCTAAAATTATTATATCACCAAAAATATCAAATGCTTTTTTTAGTTGTGTTAATTCTTTTTTTGTTAATTTTTTTGAAAGAATTTCGGAAAGACTGTGAGGCATTGTTTTAATTGTTTGAAGTTTCTTAGAAGAGATGGTTCCGAGGCTATTGATTTTACTCTTTAGAAAATCCTTAATAGGAAAATAAACAAATTCTTTTGTAGAAATGATTTTTCTAGAATTATCAATGTAATTTAATTGAACAAGTTTCTGTCGGGAAGATTCGGCTTTCTTTTTGAAAACTTTTAAAGATTTTTCCATTTATTCCTCATAACTGCAATCAAATACATCATTGATAGCTATCAATGCTAGTTTGCACGCCGCAGCATCCATATCATAAGCCGTTTTTGCTGAAACAATAACAGAATTGTTGGAGATTTCTATTAAATTTTTATCTTGATTATCTCGAAGCCAGATTATTGGATAGCTAATTGTTGAATTTTCAATAGACAGAATAGGAACTTCAGATTGGTTCACAGCCGGTTCTGTATAAACAACTCCTGTCTTGACAAGAAGACTTGAAAAGGTTTTGAAAAGCTCGTGGGTTGATAAACCAAGTTCAGCTGGACTTGTTGGATCAACTAAGATGAAAACTGTGTTAGCCATAGGATTCATAATAAGTTGTTTGAATTCTGTTTCAGTTGAATCCATTGGAAAAGAATTACAATCTGTGATGTTTGCCCGGAATGGAACAAGTGTCTTTGCACACCGATAATAATTTGCAGCGATTTCTGGTTCTTTTAAAATTTGATCGCCAAAATCAAAAAACCCAAGGAAGAGCATTCCAAATATGAGTAATAAAAGTATTACAACAATTGAAATACTGAAAACAGATTTATCAAGTTTCATATAGACTCCCGTTCGAAACTGTACTTTATAATATTATTGAAAAATTAAAAAGGGGTGAAAAGGGGGTCTTATACCCCTTTTCGAAGAGTAGTTACTCTTTATACTTCGTAAACTGTTTTACCAGCTAGGCTTGCTGTATCCTTTGTTAGGATTGCAGCTGCTTTTGCTGTACCAGCTCTGTCGGAACCTGCAACAACAATTGCGTACTTTCCAGTAGCAAATGCATCTGCAACAAGTTCAATTACACCAGCACCAGCTGAAGCAATATCAGCTGTTGAACCAGCAGCACCGATTGTCTTTGTAAGTTTTCCTTCGGTCTGTAGGCCGTTCACAAGTGTGTTGACAGCTGGACCACCAACAAGAACCAAGTTGTAACCGGTCTTGTCAGCTGAAGTTACATCAGTGTCAAGTTTGGAGATAGCTGATGGTAGAGTTGCTTTTGTAACTCCTCCAACGCTTCCTTCAACCATAACTTGCATGTCGCCTACTGCAACTGTCTCGCCAGCTTCTGCACTTATAGGTGTGCCTTCAAGTTCAGCTTGGGTACCAACAACATATTCACTGAAGAGCTGCTCTTGTGGAGCTCTCAATGAAACTAAGGTTTGACCGACACTGTCCACATATGTTCCCCATCGTGTGTAGTAATCACGGGTTAGAGGTGTGGTTGTTCCTTCTCTTGCGATGAAGTCAACAGTTGTGTCATATTCAACATAGTTTGCGTTGTGTGTGTACTCATCCTCAAACTGACCAACACTGCTTGCAGCTGAAGAGTTGTAGGACATAGTTATGTTATAACCAGTTGATGTAACATCTGTGGTTGGGTCTGAGATAGAGAAGTTACCCAACTCTGTCATGTTTCCCTGTGTTGCTCCGCCTGATGTTGAGTTACCTACATAGTACATCAACATGTTGTTAGAGGTTGTCAACTTAATGTATGGTCTGTTGGTTGACAGCAATGGTATTGGAGAACCAGTAACACGTGTGTATGTCAATGTTGATTGACTTGGGTCTTTGTAGAACCATCTGTTCATATTCATACTGGAATATGAACTGGTGTTTGCCTCTGTTGTGTTAATCCATATTTCATCCGTAATCATGGATGTATTTGAAGAATCCTTGTAGGAAATGTATTCTCCGCCAGGGGTTCTAATACGTAGTACTGCTTGTGCAGCACCATTTTTGTCCAAATCACGGGTTGTTGGCATAATGTCAATGTCAACGAATGCTGGTTCTTCTCCATACTTGTCTGTTAGACCGTTGTATGTTAAACCGAACAAATCGTTTGGTGACATTATAGAATCGCCTGGATACAACACAGTGTTAGTTGAACTAACAGTTGTGTGAGGCTCTGTGTCTACAACCTTGAGGTATTTAATACTGGTTTCTGAACCAGAAACTTCATGGGTTGTTTGCCAAGTTGTCTCAGTTCCATCACCGAGTTTTAGGTAGCCACCATCCTCAAGTTTGAGAATACCAGCACCAACTACAACCTGTGCTTCTCCTTCATTTGTTCCAGAAGTTGTAACAACAGCGTTCTTAACGTAAACTTCAATACCTGCAAGTGTCTCTGTGCTGCCAGAATCTACATACTTTGTTTCTGTAGTTCCGCCGCTTGTAACAGTGACTTTTGCTTTGTATGTGTTACTTGTACCAGCTGCGTAAATACCACCGAGTGTGGTCTCAACGCCACCAATAGTGATTGAAGGGTCTGCAGTTGTTAAAACAACTTCAGCATCGGATGCACCGAGTTTAATTTGGTCATTAATAACGGCAGAAATAACTGTGTATTCCTTACCCATGAACCAAAGCTTTTTACCTTTCAAATCAGCACCAGCAACAGATGTAATGAAGTACAGTTGATATTCTACTGCATTTCCTTGGGTTTCAAGGAAAATTTCATCAAATTTGTCCCCGTCATTTGTGTCTTTCTGATCACGAAGTGATTTGATTTTACTAAGGTCAACATCTACTTTCTCATACCAATTAATTTCAGTAGAGTTGATGTATAGTGCACCTTTGTCTTTGTAACTGTAGAGATACTCTACAATTCCATCACCAGATGCGAATCCAGCTGCTCCGATTGTGTCGGTTGATGCATTTGATCCACCGAACTCGAAAGCGCCTTCTGCATCCTGATCAAATTCTACGTGTCGTTTGACACCACTAACGTCTGTGGAGATTGGTGTAAGGGTTACTCCCCCTTCGCCAGATCCCTCTGTTAATACGTTCTGACCGATATACGCACCCATGTTGATTGCACTGACAACGTCAGCTGTTGCTGCGTTAGCACCAACCACAATCATTCCGCCGACAACACCGTCAGCTACCATGAGGTCCGTATAGTCGCCTAAATCTTTTGTGTCCGCAGCTAGAGCTGCACCTGCTAGGGTTGCGCCAATCATGACGGCAGACCCGAGAGCTGCTCCAACTTTCTTCCACATGCTTTGCATAGCTTTTTACCTCCATGTATATTGAGAGACTGTTGTAATGTCGTAAAAAAACAAAACAAAAACAACAACAATACTATATCGTTCAAAAATACTATATAAGTGTTTCTATACGGCTTTAGGATTTTTTCTGGCTAGGTGCAGTGCCTTTTAGCCGATTTATTTCCCCTTGGGCCGCGAAAACTGAGTGAGCAAGAGAAACAACAACACTTGAAATATCGGCGAGGATATTCTCTGCCTCTCCGGCGTTCAGCGAAAGGTTCTTTGGCGATAATATCTGAGCGCTTGAAGGAGAATACATTAATGCAACATATGCTAATTTTCCGAAATCTCTTGCTACGAATTTAACTTCAACGTGACTAGATAACATGTCGCCTTCTAGCGATTCTGGGTCGTGAAAGTTCTTCTCATAGACTTTAATTTTTTCTTCTTTTTCTAGGCGCTCAATCATATTCTTTAGAGCGTCCTCTACATGTTCCTTATCATTTCCCTGAACTTCAATGATGATGGCGGCGTTTATCCATCCGCCATCTTCGATTAGTTCTCGAATCTTGTCATCCATTATACCTCTAGGTTGAAAGTTAGGGTTTTTATATTATTCGATTTGTCTGCATCTTTTCCAAACCCAGAATAGTCCATAATTTCAAAAGTTATTGTATGTTCACCAGGCCCTGAGAACTTTTTGGTGTATGTTCGTGTCATTGATTTCTTAATGACCGCTTTGTAAGGACCGTATTCTTGCTCCACACCATCAATTGTTCTTTTGAGAACAAGACCACCTGCTGATTCTGAACCATAATTTTTAACAGCGAGTTTGATCTGAACTTTTAAAGGATCAGTCTCGTCTGGAATTATATACAGGTCTTCTAGAACTAATTCATTTGCAGCTCCAGATGCAACAGAGGGGTTGCTAGAAGTTTTTTCAACAACAGGCGTAATTTTGTGAGCTGACTGAGATGCATCTGACCCAGTTACTGAGCTCGCTACTATATTACCAGTAGTGTTTTCAAATCCGAATATTCTGACAGCCCCTATCACTAAGAAAAACGCAGCAAAGACCGCAAGAACTTTCCAGTTGAATTTGCTTTGCCCTCCTCCAAGAGACTTTAAAATGTTTTTAATTTCCATAAAAAAAGAGCATTAAAAAATACTTATAATGTTTTTTTAACTTTCGTGGGTTTCTGAAGTGAGAAAATAATAACCAGAAATAATATAAGCCGCCATGAGATTTTACTTATTGATTAAAATGGTTGAAGAAATTACTGATGCAAATTTTGTTGAGAAGACTGGTGGTGGATTAGTTGTGGTTGATTTTCACGCTACTTGGTGCGGACCGTGTAAAATATACGGACCAGTTTTTGAAGAGGTTGCTGGACAGTATTCTGATATAAAATTCTTCAAAATGGACAATGATGCTAATCAAAAAGGGAAAGAGTTAGGTGTAATGGGTGTTCCAACAACAATATTCTTCAAAGACGGAAAGGAAGTAGATAGACAATCTGGTGCAATGCCTGCAGAGACACTAAAAAGTAAAATTGACTCATTAAAATGAGATAGTAGTGACATAAGTGAAGTTGAACCAGAACAAAGGGAAAACCCTTAAATACTTCCGTGCCAGAGTAAAAAGACAGGGAGAGAACAATGGCAAGAATACCTTTTAGAGAAATACAAGCAAAGACTGTCGTGTCAGAAGGCGGCAGAATGTTCGGGAAAGTACTGGACTTAACAGTTGACGTATCAACTGGTGAATTAATCAACCTTTTAGTTGAACCAACAAAATACATCACTGCTCATTTTGAAGACCTTGTACAAGACCACAGAGGCCGATTGTTATTGCCATTCAGTTCAGTAACTGCTGTTGGTGATTTTGTCCTTATTAACGAGCAAGACGTTATTTAATTAGCGCTAGTTTTAAATAAAAGAATAATAACAGTATTAATCATGATATTGGTTCTTTCAGATTTGCATATTGGTGCTAATGAGCACAGTGGACACAGAAACAATCGTGGATCACCAGAAGAAATTGAAAAGGTGTTTAAAGCTGTAGATCAGAAAGTTGATACTTTAATTATTACAGGAGATTTATTTGAAAGCAGGTGTCCTGCTGATAAATTGAAAATATTAGTGGACAGAACTTTTAAAGTTATAAAGAAATATATGAAACCCGGAACAACTATTTTTTACATAGCAGCTGACCATGATATTCTTCATGACAAAATTAATCCCGGGAAAAATTATTTGAAGATAATAAAACCAGCATTCATAAAAAAGTTAGGGCTGAAAGATACCAGACAGATTATAGATGAATTAACACCAGAACAAGATTTTGATAATGTTGAAATACGGCCAGAGCGGGTTTTTTTGACATTGGGGGAAAAGAGACTTGTGTTTATGCATGGTGATTTTGGGGAAAAAATATGGAATATGGCAATTGAATTTGAATCAACAGGAAATAAGGTTACAAATAAATTATCAAAATTTTTTATACGGAATATTTGGGACAATATGATGAACTTATTAGGAAAGCTATCAGAAATACCAAAGAAACGTGAACAAAATCGGTATATTGGACAGGTTTCACGGGTTTTGAAGAAAAATAATATAGATGTTTCAGCTGTTTTCTTCGGTCACTTACACCGACCGTTTATTCAAAGGAAAAAATCTAAAAAGAAAAAACCATTGATGGTAAGTTTAGGATCTTGGGGATTGTACCCAGTTAATAAAAACAGCCCGGGGATACGGAATTTTGCCACAATTTCAAACAAGCTTGAAGTAAATTTATATTCTTTAAATCATGAAAATGGGGAAGAACCAATAGCTACTGGGGCAATACTTTAGATAAAATTTTCCCAATTTTTTGTTTGAATTCTTCCAAGGTTCCTTCATTAACAATTTGATAATCAGCTTTGCTGATTGTTTCAGCAAGACCCCAACTCAATTCTTCTTTGTTCCGCCACTTAAGGCCTGCTTCATCAACTGGGTCATCCTTTCTGGTTTTTGATCTTTTCTTGAGCCGGGATAGACACACTTTGAAAGATGCATTAACAGAAATAAGAATAAAATCCTTACCATACTTTTCCTTGAAAATATCAATTTCTTCAGGAGAACGAATACCATCAATAACAATTACATCTTCTGATTTAGCAAGTTTTTTAATTGCAGGAATAGCGAGTTCTGCAGCTACACCACGACCGCGATCTTTGCGGATATCTGTTGCGAAATTGCGGATATTTTCATGCGTCACCTCAATGTTTTGCTTGTGCATTTCATCCTTAATTCCGTTGCTCATAACAACTTGTTTGTATCCTCGGTTAATGAGCTCTTTTGTTAATTCTCCTTTACCAACGAGCGGCATGCCGGTTATTGCTATGATTTTCATTTAATTCCGTGAACCTCTTCTTCAATTCTTTGCAAGAATTTAATCATATATGCTATTCGTTTTTCAGACATTCTCTGTGCGGTTTGCGTATACATGCGTTCGGATCTGTTGAGCATATGATCTTGGATGAATCTAACAGTTCCGCGAACATCTCGTTTAATATTTCCACCATATGTAAATGTTCGGCCAATACCAATAGCCCCTAACGCATCTAAATTATCAGCATCAGACAGAACTTTTGCTTCAAGTGTTGATGGCGCGTCTCCGTGTCTTGCCCGGTGTTGTTTAATTGCAGTAAACACCCCTTTCATTTTCTCGCGAGGGAAATTAATACTTTTGAGAATATCTTTTGCATAATATGCAGAAGTTTCTGCATGATCGGCACCGATTCCTTCTTCAATAACTCGCCCTAAATCGTGAAGCAGCGCCGCAGTTAAAACAATAAGAAGATCTGCCCCTTCCCATCGACCAATGTGATACGCAAGATTGTAAACTCTCTGCGTGTGA
>Ga0187827_10005643_pt1 | contig 14721 bp, 11 predicted proteins | sample ETNtaG_39_FD_167969 | JGI IMG/M metagenome (GOLD analysis project Ga0187827, IMG submission 167969) | Marine microbial and viral communities from oxygen minimum zone, Eastern Pacific Ocean - ETNP2014_SV_150_PacBio MetaG (Illumina Assembly) | ecosystem: Environmental > Aquatic > Marine > Hypoxic...
TTCCGACTGTTATTGTTCCACAGTTACCAGGTCACTTTTCAGCCCTGGGAATGTTACTGTCCGATCTTAAACACGATTTTGTGATGACTTATTTTCAGGACTGGACACACATCAACATAGATAATATTAACCGCCATTTCAAAGATATGGCGACCGACGGATTCAAGACATTAAGTGAAGAGGGCACCCCACCGGAACTTCAACATTCTTTTAGGTATGTGGACTTAAGATACCAAGGCCAACATTTCTCGCTCAGAGTTCCTGTTACTTCGACCTATTCCGTAGACGATTTAAACAAAATTAGGTTAAACTTCGATAAACTACATCACGCGAGATATGGGCATAGCTCGCCTAAAGAGCCTGTTGAAACAGTTAATCTAAGAGTAACTGTAGTTGGTGAAGTTGTAAAACCGGACCTAGAAAAGCTCAAAGTAAAAAAACCTGATGACGCCACAGAACTTGTCAAAGGTAGAAGACAAGTCTATTTGGATGATTGGAGTGAAACTGTTGATTGCCCCATTTATCAAAGAGAACTTCTCTCCACCAAAGATAGGATAGAGGGGCCAGCGATTATTGAGGAGAACGCATCCACAACAATCATTTACAAAGGAGATGTCCTAACAGTAAATGATCTAAATCACCTTGTGATTGGGGTAAGCTAATCATGGTTAGTCCTGTATCAATCGAGGTTATCGGAAGTTCACTTCAAGCATATTGCGATGAGATGGCGTCAGTCCTATGTAGAACTGCGTACAGCCCAATAATCTTCGAAGTCAGAGACTTCTGCGTCGGACTTGTTGATCCAGATGGGCAGATCATCGCTCAGAACAAAGGTGGTTTACCCATATTTTTAGCGGATATGGGGTTCCCGGTTCTAGACGCGATAAAAGTATTTGGCAGAGAAAACCTGAAGCCAGGCGACATTATACTCACAAATCATCCATACATATGTGGCCAACATTTGAATAATGTAATTCTGTTTTCACCTTTTTTCCATAAAGGCGAGATAGTTGCATTCCCTGCCGTAAGAGCCCACTGGGTCCATATAGGTGGGGTTAGCGCAGGATTTGGATCTAGTGACACGACAGAGATATATCAAGAAGGTCTACAACTCCGATCAATAAAGCTCTACGAAAGTGGAAAACCAAATGAAACTATTTTAAGGATACTGAAAGACAACATAAAGTATCCTGACCTTGTTTTCGGAGACATGAATGCGCAGATTTCTTCTTGCAAAGTAGGGGAGAGAAGACTCGCGAATCTTTTTGATAAATACGGTAAAGAGACCATCGTAGAGTGCATACACGAGACCTGGAACCGTTCTGAAGAACTTGCTCGAATGGAGATAGCGAAGATCCCTAATGGCAGCTATACATCAGAATCTTTCTTAGACAATGACGGTGTAGACCTGGATAAAACAATACCAATCAAAGTAACAGTAACAATTGAAGACCAAAATATGATTATGGATTTCTCAGAGATGAGTGATCAAACAAAAGGGCCAATCAATTCAGCAACCATAGCCGCGGCCAGAGTTGCTTTCAAGTGTGTTTCTACGCCCACAACTCCAGTTAACGAAGGATGCTTCCGACCACTTGAAGTCATAATCCCCCCTGGGAAACTGATGAACGCATTACCCCCAGCCAGCATGGCGGCTTTTAGCATGCCTTTTCCCACAGTAATCGACACCGTGTTAAGAGCATTATCTTCAGCTATACCTGACAAAATACCAGCAGCTCATTTTGGGAGCATGGGTGGACACTTCATCCTTCAAGGGAAAAACAAGAAAACGGGTAAACCATTTGTCTGCTTCTCACATTACGGCGGCGGTTGGGGAGGGCGCCCCATCGAGGATGGCGTCAATTCATCCGGATCAATTTGCCAAGGACTAGTTCAGAATGCTTCAGTTGAATTAGAAGAATTATATTACCCAATGATCTTTGAACGCCTTGCTCTTAGAGTTGACCAAGCAGGCGCAGGAAAATTTCGCGGAGGCCTAGGAATAGAAGTCATAATTAAATGCCTCCAAGATAGCAAGCTTAACGAGAATATCGAACGAAGCAAATGCCATCCCTGGGGGCTTCAAGGGGGAAAAGATGGCTCACCGAATATGGTTCGAGTGAAAAGTAATCCTCAAGCTGAATGGCAACCTATGCTAAAGATACATGAATATCCCTTAGAAGAAGGAGCACTAGTTTGGGTTCAAACAGGATGCGGAGGAGGATGGGGCAACCCACTCGAGCGAAACGTCGAATTAATACAAGACGACGTCCAGAAAGGATTTATCTCTTTGAACACAGCACAACGTGAATATAAAGTAGTAATTAACCCTGAAACTTTAGCTGTAGACAATCAATTAACACAAGCTTTACGTAAAAAATAGCATATTTGGATTTTATTGAGCGGGACCGAGGGACTTTGAACCCATTTAGGTTCAAAACCACTTTTTATACACTTGGATAATATTTATAAAAGTCGGTAATTGGTCAATAATACGTTTTTCTATATTTTCTTTATATAACTAATAACCATACTCATTCTTCAGATATATTAAGTTGGTAAATCCGTCAATCAGATCTGTAGTTAAAAGGGATGGGCAAATCGCTCCTTTTAACAGAGAAAAAATATTAAACGCCTTGAGAAAAGCTTTCCATGCCTCTGACCTAGAGAATGATGATTTAGCAAAAAAAATCTCTAATAAAGTAATACAAACTCTTTCAAAGTTGTCTCAAGATCATATTCCTTCTATAGAAGATATTCAAGACCAAGTCGAAAAAACATTAATATCTGAAGGTTTAGATGAAATAGCTAAAGTTTACATTATATATCGAAATAAACGGGCTGAAGCAAGGCATGCAAAAAATTTAGTTGGGGTTCACGATGATTTGAAGCTTTCAGTAAATGCTGCAGTTGTACTTCAAAAAAGATATTTGTTAAAGGATAACAATGGCAACATTATTGAAACACCTTCTCAAATGTTTAAGCGTGTATCAAAAACAATATCCGCTGTAGATAAGAAATTTGGCAAATCTTCTTCTAAATCTGAGAAATTATTTTACAATTCTATATCAAACCTTGAATTTCTGCCAAACTCTCCCACATTAATGAACTCCGGAACTAAAATGGGTCAGTTAGCAGCTTGCTTTGTACTTCCAGTTGAAGACTCTATGACTGGAATTTTTAATTCTATAAAAAATATGGCTCTAATTCATCAATCAGGTGGAGGAACAGGCTTCTCATTTTCTAGGATTAGGCCTATCGGTGATATTGTAAAATCCACACAAGGCATAGCTTCTGGCCCCTTATCTTTTATGAGCATATTTGATGCTGCCGCTGATGTTATTAAACAAGGTGGACGTAGAAGAGGCGCAAATATGGGTGTTTTGTCAGTTGATCATCCTGATATCATGCGTTTCATAGGATCTAAAAGTAAAGAACAATATTTAACTAATTTTAACATATCTGTCGCTGTTACCGATAAATTCATGGAAAAAGTGAGGAACGATGAAGAGTATTCGCTCGTTAATCCTCGCAATAAAAAAGTGGTTGGATACAAATCAGCTCGTGATGTATTCGAATATATGTTAACAATGGCTTGGTCTACAGGCGATCCTGGACTCATATTTATCGATAGAATAAACCAGGCTAATCCAACACCCAATATTGGTAAAATCGAGAGTACTAATCCTTGCGGAGAACAACCTCTCTTACCTTATGAGTCATGTACACTTGGGTCTGTAAACTTAGCTAGAATGGTAAAAAATGATGCAATTGATTGGGAAAAACTCCGTAACACTACAGAACTCGCTGTTCATTTTCTTGATAATGTAATTGATGCTAATAGATATTCGCTCAAAAAAATCGAAATCGTTACAAAATCAAATCGAAAAATTGGATTAGGCGTAATGGGCTTCTCTGAGATGCTTATTCAGCTCAGAGTTCCTTATGCCTCAAAGAAAGCTATATCCATTGCTTCTAAAATAATGCAGTTTATCTCCAAAACCGCCATTTCAAAGTCTATCATTCTAGGTGAAATTAGGGGAAATTTTCCTAACTTCAAAGATAGTGTTTGGGCAAAACGAGGTTACAATTTTATGAGAAATGCTACATTAACCACTGTAGCTCCTACTGGAACTATTTCCATTATCGCAGGATGCTCCAGTGGTATTGAGCCAATCTTCGCAGTTAGTTACGCAAGAAACATCTTAGAAGGATCGAAGCTTCTTGAAACAAACCAATATTTTGAGAAGATAGCTAAAGATGAACACTTTTTCTCTGAAAAACTAATGCAAGAAATAGCGAAAACAGGGAGCATTCAGAATTATAAAAAAATTCCTGATAATATTAAAAAGCTCTTCCAAACAGCGTTTGATATTAAGCCAGAATGGCATGTTCGAATTCAAGCAGCTTTCCAAAAATATACTGATAATGCTGTATCAAAAACCGTAAATTTACCTAGTGACGCCTCAATTGACGATGTTCGAAAAATATATGATCTTGCATATGATCTAGGTTGTAAAGGTGTTACCATCTATAGATACGGGAGTAAAGCAAACCAAGTTCTCTATATCGATAACGCTGAACAAACCGCTGATCCTCAACGCCTAGTTAGAGCTAATTCAGATTATTCTGGCGGCTGCCTAAATCCTGCCTGTAACTTATATTAACTCTATATAAAATCGAAAAAATCGAATGGGGCCCAGATTAAAATGGGTTAAGACGGACCCACTTATTTCTTCTTGGCTTTAGTCGTCTTCTTTACTGGTTTCTTGGCTTTAGTTACTGGTTTCTTGGCTTTAGTTACTGGTTTCTTGGCTTTAGTTACTGGTTTCTTGGCTTTAGTTGCCATTTCGTTCATAATAAAACTTGGATAGTATTTAAAACTATGTGTTTAAACCTATTTTTTAAATGTGGAAAGTGATAATTTTAAAATTTTATTAATTGCTCTTTGTGTTACAGTGAAAACTTTGGCTTCAAATTATTCAAATGACTATAATTATACTAATTCTATTGAGATCAAAGTCCATATACTTTATATTAATGAATATTAGAGTGCATTTATGACCCTAAAAGAGCTTTCTCCTGAAAATATTCGTTTAGAATGTAAAAGTGATATGTTAGACTGTTCTTCGAGTGCAGAAATTCCTCCATTAGATGCAATTATTGGTCAAGATCGCGCTATCCGTGCTTTAAGGTTTGGTCTTGATATTAAAAAAAAGGGATTTAATATTTATGTCGCAGGTCAACCTGGAACTGGGCGAACTACTGCTGTTAAGGACTATTTGGAAAAAGTAGCTAAAGTAAAGCAGGTTCCAAATGATTGGGTCTATGTTAATAACTTCAAGAACTCTTATGAGCCTAAGTCTATCAAACTTCTCCCAGGTAAAGCTATCGAGTTTCAAAAAGATATCCGTGAATTTATAGATGAAGCAAAAAGGGCTATTCCAAAAGCTCTGCAAAGTGATGATTATATTTCAAAACAAGAAAATATGGTAAAAGTTGCTGATGAGCAAAAAAAGAACCTAATAAATCAACTTAATATTGAGGCCCAAAAAGCTAACTTCACAATTCAAGTATCTCAAGTCGGAATCACTCTTATTCCAGTAATTGGAGGTCGCCCAATTAATGAACAAGAATATGCCGCTCTTAACCCTAATCTAAAGAATGAATTTGATAAAACTAGAGTAGATCTGGAATCACGTCTACAAAAAGCTATGAAACAAATAGCCGAATTAAATAAAACAACCAGAGATGGCTTGTCAAAACTTGCTAACAATACTATTCACTATGCCCTCGGTTTCTTAATCTCTGAACTGCTCAAAAAATATAACGAAATGCCCGAAATACTGTCCTTCTTAAAGGATATCCAGGACGATATTCTAAATAATGTTGATATGTTTTCAGGGAAAGCTGAGCAGCAAAGTCCTCCAGGCGCTCCTCAGCCCTCTTGGATGAAAGATTTGCCTTTTCGAAGATATGAAGTGAATGTTCTAGTTGATAATTCTGATTTAAAAGGGGCTCCTGTAATATTTGATGAAAATCCGACTTATGTTAACTTGTTTGGGCGAATAGAAAAAGAAGCGCAATTTGGAACCCTATCAACCGATTTTACTTTAATAAAAAGCGGATCACTACACAAAGCAAATGGCGGATTTCTAGTTCTCCCAGTTGAAGAGCTTGCGAAAAATCTTCTTTCTTATGACGCTTTGAAAAGATCTCTAAAAAGTGAAAAAATTACTATTTCGGACGCGGGGGAAAAGTTCGGCTTTATCACAACGAAAACTCTAACACCTCAGCCAATCCCACTCAATGTTAAAATCGTGATGATCGGCGATCCCTCCCTCTACCAATTGCTGTATTCCTATGATAATGATTTTAAAGGGCACTTCAAAGTCAAGGCACAGTTTGACACTACTATTGATCGAAATGAAGAAAATATGAAACGATATGCATCATTCGTTTGTACTGTCTGTAGCAAAGAAAATCTATTGCATCTTGATCCTTTAGGAATATCTAAAATCATTGAATTCGGTTCACGTTTAGCTAATGACCAAAAAAAGCTCTCTACTAGGTTTGCTGATGTTGCAGATATCATACGTGAAGCTGATTTCTACGCGAATCAAGAAGGTTCAAATTATATTAAAGATGTCCATATTGTTAAGTCAATAGATGAAAAAAAATATCGATCTAACCTTATTCAAGAGAAAATAAAGGAGATGATAAGTCGTGGTATAATTTTAATTGATACTTCAGAAGAAAGAGTTGGTCAAATCAACGGGTTATCCGTTTTAAGTCTTGGAGATTTCGCCTTCGGCAGCCCTTCACGAATCACCGCTAGCGTCGGACTCGGAAAAGATGGAGTAGTTGATATTGAACGAGAGTCCAAACTCGGCGGCCCAACACATACCAAAGGTGTTCTAATTCTTAGCGGTTATCTTGCTAACAAATATTCTAGTGATGCGCCTCTAAGTCTATCTGCTAGACTTGTTTTTGAACAAAGTTATCAAGGGGTTGACGGCGATAGTGCTTCAAGTACTGAAATCTATGCTATTCTATCCGCGTTAAGCGAGCTACCGATCAAACAGAACTTCGCAGTAACTGGATCCGTAAACCAATATGGGAAAGTCCAAGCAATAGGCGGCGTAAACGAAAAAATTGAGGGTTTCTTCGAGGTCTGCAAAGCGAAAGGCATGAAGGGAAATGAAGGTGTTTTGATTCCCGAAAGTAATGTTCAAAACTTAATGTTAAAAGAAGAAGTTGTAGACGCAGTAAAACAAGGAAAATTCCATATATTCCCAGTTCATCATATTGATGACGGCATTGAATTATTAACCGGTGTAAAGGCTGGAAATAAAAACAAGGAAGGACAGTTCAAACCTAACACAGTTAATTATCTTGTTGATAACAAGCTAAAAGAAATGGCGGAAAAAATGGCTAAATTCTCGGATCCCCAAGACAAATAACCCGGATGCATAATTCAAATCTAAACTATATTCCTTATATTAAGTTAAATGTAATTCATAAATGTTGGTACATGTATCTATCTGTTACCTAACATGAGAAATATTTTAATTACTCATGTAGTGTTAACTACTGGATATGTTAGGTTTTGGTGATTTAAAATATAATGTAGCAAAAGCTGTTGACTGGGTTGAATGCCCAGTAAAGGACTGTAAAGCTAAGGTTAAGCGGCAAAGAAAAGTCTTCAAACGTGAAGAGAAATTCAGATGCCCAAAGCATAACATCTACATTTCACCAACAACTTTTGAATATTATAAAGAGGTGGATAATATCTTGTGGAAAGAGGCGGCCGATTTGCTTCTTCTTGATAGGATCAAATCGGTAAAACGTGAGAACAGAATTGCAAGGGATAATAGCGAAGACGCAGTTATCTGGAATGTTTTTAGGTATTTGGAAAAGCATAATCTGATATCCCAGTTTTTGAGTCATATTTTCAACACTCCAATAGTGTCCCGCGAAGTCATTTATTGGTCGTATAGCCGAAAAGAGGATTCAAGTTGGTCTGAGTTAAATAGAGCCCGAAACGAATTCGGTGAAGATATACTTAGAAGTTCTGAGCCGGACATCATAATTAAAACTAATAGTACATTGTTCTTTATTGAGGCAAAGCTTACTGCAACAAACCAGACTAAACCACGCCAGGAATATAATTATAAGAACTATCTAATTGGCGGAGATAGTTGGTTTTCGAAGATCTTCAAATCATCCTATAAACTGATAGCTAAAACTGAAATGAAATATGAGTTAATGCGATCCTGGCTACTTGGAACATGGATGGCGGCCCAAACGGGGTTAAATTTTTTCCTAATCAATTTAGTATTATCTGAACGTGAAAAGGAAATTGAGTCTATTTTTAGGACTCATATAAAGGAAAACCCGCGTATGAAGTTCATTAGAATGACTTGGGAGGATATATATCGCCAAATTCTTACCAATTCACTTCAAAAGGATAGGTCAACGATGATAAACTATTTCGAGAAGAAGACCATCGGATATGACGAAAACGGTGAATTGCAAAAAGCATTCTCCGTATAATAATATTTTAAGATATTTTTTATTTCTTAATCTTGACAGAATAGAAAATATCACAAATATTAAATAATTAATAGTTATGTGTTGGTTTAACCACAGTTAAATTGCTTACACTTTACATATTTAGATTAATTATATCTTGTAAACCTATGAACTTCTGATGTAATGCTGTTGCTATTAAAACTCCGTCAACACCTAATGTTTTTAGGTTTTGTAAGTCCCTCAAGTTACTGATTCCTCCTCCAATGATTAACTCAAAACGAAAAATTTTTCTGATTTTATTAATTAGTTGGATATCTAATCCTTGAAGTGTTCCAACTCTCTGAATATCTAAAACTATTAGCTTTTTTACTTCAAGCGAAACAAGCTCTGATACAGCTTTTTCAGGAATTATTTTTGACAATCTATCACAGCTTGATTTAACAACGCCATTCTCCAAGTCGAGTGATACAGCTATTCGTTGAGGATATCTTTCCAATATGCGTTTTAGCTCATGAATCGACTTTAGTGTTTCTGTACCTATTATTGCAACACTCACCCCATATTTGAATAACTCCTCAACTTCTTTCATTGTTGAGGCGCCTGTGTCAACAATGAGTTCTAAACCCGTTTTAACTGCGATATCTTTTATCTTTGAAAAACTCTCTCCGTTTCTCATTATTGAGTCAAGATCTGCAATATATGTTGTTCTGGTTTTGAGATTAATTTGAAAAAATTTGGCAACATCTATCGGTTTAGTTGATGTAACTATTTTACTTTCTAAAGGCGCATATTGTGATCTTAACCCTTTCTTTGCTAATACTACTTCTCCATTTTTTAAATCTATCACGGGTATTATCTTCATCCTAATAATCCAACCTATGACGTAAAGCATCTACTTCTAAATTCTATTAGAACGTTTTCTAATAATCATGAATCAGTTATTGGAACAAAGTCGATCGTTCGGACTCAGAAGTTAATATTTCAAAATTGATCTTATTATCTTATAAATGACGTCTAATGTGAATTCCGCTAATTCGAGGGTATGCTTAGAATTATTATCCTAAACTTGAGGCGGCTTCATTATTTACATATTCTAAATTCAGGTGGATACCCCATCATTTTTCTGTGGGCCACAAAAGTCATGGCTGTGGGATTTTCCTCCCTAGGAAATATTACCAAGTCGCATGCGCCTCTGTTTGTAATGTATCGCGTAGACGGTCCGAGGGGTCCTCCTATAGCTAAGCCTCCGCCTGAGATAATGAGGCAGTCTAGTTCGTTCTTCTCCATGGCAGATCGAATCCTCTTGTAACGACGGTCACGTTCTTCTAATGTCAAAGGATTTTTCTCTATCCTTGCTTCACCTTCTCTGATAAGTTCATCCTTATTAGGTAAAGTCATTTAAATCAACATAAGAACACCGTTTATCGACTTAAACTTTTCTAATCGGTGTACATTTATGGTCTGATTGCTATTTCTTGCTATAATGATCAGCGGAATAAAATATCCGTTAATTTTTTTTCGCGGCCTGAATTGTTTCTTAACTATATTGATAATATGAATAATAATTATTTAGATTAGAACAATCTAGATAAAGCTTATTTATCTAAGGATAATCCGTTGAAAATAGCTGTTTTTGAATATTTTACAGGAGGCGGTTTATCTGACAGAGAGATAAATCCTGATCTGATTCTTGAGGGATACGCTATGTTTCATTCTGTCGTCCAAGATCTCCAAAAAGCTGGGCATTCAATACTAACTACTATTGATCAAAGATTAATAACAAGAATGACGATTAACCCTGAAATTGTTGCGTCTGTTTCCTCAAACCGCGAATTCAGAAAAAAGATCTTAACCCTGTCTACTGAAGCTGAAGCTTTTCTAGTAATTGCTCCTGAGCGATATCTTTCTGATCTTATCCGGATCTGCTCTAAGAGTTGTTCGTTAAGTCTTAACTCTGAACCGAACACCATAAAAGAAGTGGCTAACAAAGCTTATTTCCTTAATTTACTTAAAGGGAAGGGTGTCTCTGTTCCTGAAACAAAACATTTTACTAAAACATGTGAAATTGATGAAATTTCTGAGACATCTGAACAAATAGGTTATCCGTTGGTCGTAAAGCCAAATGTTGGCGCTAGTTGCGAAGGGTTGAGTATTGTTAAAACTAAAAGTCACCTAAAAAACGCTTGTAAAATCGCTAAAATCGCGGACGTAAAAGGCGAATTCTTAATACAAAACTTCTGTCACGGCGAACCCGCTAGTGTTAGCTTGCTAGTATCCAAAAGAGATATTATACCTATCTCCCTTAACTCACAGTTTATCTTATTAGGGTCTCCTAAAGAATCGTCGAAATATTATGGTGGAGTTGTTCCAATCGATCATGAATTAAAGAGCCGAGCAATTAAATTAGCAAAGCATGTTATATCCTATTTTCCAGGTTTGAAGGGATATGTTGGGGTAGACCTTATTCTGACTGAGTCTAAACCGCTAATCTTAGAAATAAACCCTCGAGTAACTGTATCATATCTTGGGTTATCCAGAGTGTCAAACGTCAATCTAGGCCAAGGCATGCTAGACTCCGTTCTCGGGAAAACTCCTAATATCCACCTAAACGGGGTTTGCCATTTTGTAAAATCTTCGATGCCCCACAAAATACCTTCGTTTGCTAAGCCGAAAGATCTTGAAATTGTACATAACCCCGTCTATTCTAAAGAATCTAATCAATCATTTATTATTGCTACTCAAAACCTTATCTGATGGAGTAAAAATCTAAAACTTATCTTATAGTTTATCTTTTGGAGATTAGATTATTATTGAACATAACTGCGTTAGACATTGGGGGTGCTAACACAAAAGCTGTGTCCCTAAAAATAATTGATGGGTTACTATATCTCGATTCTGCTTATTCCACATATTTTCCCATATGGGCTAAAGGTAAAGACAATCTTGGCAACCAACTAAAAACTTGTATTAACTCTCTTAGTTCACCGGCTGACCTCGTTGCTATAACTATGACCGCCGAATTGTCTGACGTCTATAACGACAAACAGGCTGGCGTTTTACATATTCTAAATTCCGTCGGCAAGGCGTTTAAAGATGTAGAAACTCTATTTTTAACTAATGAAAATAATCTAGTTTCTCCTGAACAAGTGTATTCTGACCCGTTAAAAGTCGCTGGTGCAAACTGGGTTGCCTCTGCATGGTTGGCGTCTAAAATAATTAAAAACTGTATAGTTGTTGATGTTGGAAGTACTACAACTGACATTATTCCAATCGTTAATCATCAAATAGTTGCCAAAGGAAAAAATGATCTAGAGCGGCTACAATTAGGGGAACTAATATACACTGGGGCTTTACGAACAAATTTAGCCACTTTGGTCAACAAAGTTCTAATAAACAATATCTCCACCCGCGTATCTTCAGAATTATTTTCCACCACAGGAGATATACATCTTATTCTAGGTAATATTTCCTCTTCAGACTATAATATTGATACATCTGATGGACGCGGAAAAAGCTTGGACGAATCTTACTCTAGACTTGCGAGACTTGTTTGTTCAGACTTAGAAACAATTAATCAAAAAACTCTGAAGAATTTAGCTGAATTTATATATCAAAAACAGATTAGTTTGATTGCCTCTGGAATTAACCAAATAATTAATAGTATATCAAATAATAGTGATGAAACATACCCTGTTTTATCTTTAGGATTCGGGAAAAAATTTTTAGGTTCAAGCGCCGCGTCTAAATTAAATCTTAATGTTCTCTATTTAGAAAATTTATTGAATCTTCCATCTAATGTTCCTGAAACTGTCCTTGGACTTGGTTGGTTCGCTGCTTCTAAGAAGGAAAAAGTTGTACCCCAATGGATGCAATAATTAAAATCGGGGGCAGTCTCGAAAAATATCCCCAACATCTTAGGCGTCTTATGAAAAGTCTATCCTACTTAGCGCAATTCCATAACATAATAATTGTCCCCGGCGGAGGAAGTTTTGCAGACTGTGTAAGATCCGCGGGAAAAACATTCCATCTTAGTTCCCAAACTTCCCACATTTTGGCTATTCTTGCAATGGATCAATATGGACTATTATTGCAAGAATTAGGATCAGACATAAAATCGTCATCAAATTGGGCAAAAGTGCGAAAATGGTCTTTGGCTGGCACTCTATCAATATATCTTCCTTCTAAAGATATTCTGAAAAAAAATGCTTTTCCTGCATCTTGGGCAATTACTTCTGACTCAATCTCCGCGTATATTGCAGGGGAAAATAACATATCTAATCTTATATTTGTAAAAGATGTTGACGGAATTTTTACAGAACCACCTAAAACTAATACATCCGCAAAACTTCTAAATCGCGTTATGATAAAAGAATTAAAATCTTTTAAAGATGTTGTGGATCGAGGACTACATACTTATCTTCTTAGATATGGTTTAAAATGCTGGATAGTAAACGGGTTAAAAACAAACCGGACTGCGAAGCTTCTCCAAGAAAATAAAACCATTGGAACGGAGATTATTCAGTGATCTTTGCCCAAAGAAAATGGCGAGCTAAACCTATCCGTACCTCTTATTGGAGGCCAGGTGAAAACCGCTTAAAAAAAATACATCAAGCCCTAGTTGGTAAAATTCGTGATAACGATATTATTGTTATATCTGAAAAAGCCTTATCCACATCTAAAAACCTTTTAGTGGATGAAGATAAAATCAAACCAGGGCTATTCGCTCAATTAATAGTTCTATTATGGATGAGAATCTTCTGGGGCTATATTTTAGCTACTTTGTGTCATATGAAAACAGAATCAAAAAATAGACTAAAGCATTATCCAATAAAAGAAGGTCCAAAACATAAACATCTTGCCTTGATTAAATTCGGATTATTACAAGCATTACGTCACGGATCCGAAGCAGGAATAGATGTCAGTAATCTCCCATATTCTTACGCTTCCTTACCTATTGAAAACCCAAAATTGGAAGCCAAAGTTATTGGAAAATATTTGAATAAATCTACCGGAAAAAAAATCTCGGTTTTAATTACTGACACAGATATGACTTACACGTTTCGGAATATATATCTGAGTCCTAGGTCAACATCTTTTCCAAAAATACTGAACGGCGGAGGTTTTTTAACATATTTCTTCTGTCGACTCATAAAATTACGGGCGCGAGCAACTCCTTTGGCCTTATGGGGCGAGTTTCTTAACGTCGAGGAAGCACTTAATTTAGCTGAAATGGCTCACCATATTCGCGGCTCGGGCGCTGGGAAAACAGCTTGGGACTCATCTGAACGATTTAAAGTTGGGCTTACTTCAATAACATGGGAAATGCTAGACCATATTGAACATTATCCTATTGTATTATTTCGAAAATCTAATTAGCCTATTTACCCCCAGTTTTTGTTAATTTAAACTGTAAAAATGGCGGAAAAAATGGCTAAATTCTCGGATCCCCCAGACAAATAACCAGGATGTATAATTCAAATCTAAACTATATTTCTTATATTAAGTTAAATGTAATTCATAAATGATGGTACATGTGTCTATCTGATATCTAACCTAAGAAATATTATTAACATAGCTTGTTTTAATATATCTCGGCTAGCATGTCTAAATTTTATAATGAATCATTGGAATGCGTTAATAGATCTGACCTCCTCGCACATCAATTTAAGCAACTTAAAAAGACATTAAACACTGCATATGATAATGTTCCATTCTACAGAAAAAAATTCAAAGAAATTAATATCTCCCCTGAAGATATTCACTCTCTTGATGATCTAACTAATCTATCTTTCACAACAAAAGATGATATTCGGGAAAAATACCCTTTTGGGTTATCATCTGTCGATTTAAAGGATTTAGTTGTTATGCATGCTTCTTCAGGTACAACAGGTACTCCTACTGTATCTGTGTATAATGATCATGATTTGGATTCATGGGCTGATATGGTTGCTAGATGCTTGGTTATGTCAGGCATGGGCAAAGAGGATATTTTTCAAATAACCCCGTCCTTCGGAATGTTTACAGGTGGTTTTGGTTTCTTTCATGGTGCAAGAAAGGTCGGAGCAGCAATAATTCCGCATGGCGCCGGTTTTAGTAAAAGGCAAATTCAGTTCATGAAAGATTTTGGGACTACTATGATCTGCGGAATAGTATCATATCCTCTACGACTAGCTGAAGTTGCCTTAG
>Ga0187827_10005646_pt1 | contig 14717 bp, 13 predicted proteins | sample ETNtaG_39_FD_167969 | JGI IMG/M metagenome (GOLD analysis project Ga0187827, IMG submission 167969) | Marine microbial and viral communities from oxygen minimum zone, Eastern Pacific Ocean - ETNP2014_SV_150_PacBio MetaG (Illumina Assembly) | ecosystem: Environmental > Aquatic > Marine > Hypoxic...
CTATTATAAAAACAAGTACATTTTTAACACCCTTATTTTCATCCAGGACTAACCCTTCTTTTTTGGGCACTACCTCATTATTTGCAACGCATATGGGATCAGCATCAAGTTTAAGCGGTTTCATTTTGGGTGCTTTGCCATCAAATGTTATTGTCCCGGTTATTGATCCTCCCGCATATATAATTCCAACTGCTGAAAGAAAAACTATCATTTGTACCATTAATTTTCTAACTACCATATATCTCACTCCTATCTTCAATTATAAAAACGTACTTAATTCAAAATAAAAATTATTTTATTACCGTAAATAATACTGTTTATTCCATTTCAAACCCAAGAATTTTTCTTCAAATGTTTGTAGGCTTCTTATTCCTCGTAATAATTGAAAAGCAACCAGTTGCTCTCATAATACAAATTATTAAACCATCCCCTTATCGTCCTTTTCCAGACAACACAACCAAAATTGTTCCTAACAAAATTTTAATATCTAACCAAATATCAACATTTTCAATGTAATAAAAATCATACTTCAATTTCTCTCTAATATCTTCTATTCTTTCGTCATAACTATGTTTAATTTGCGCCCATCCTGTTATTCCAGGACGAATTTTCAGCCTTCTTGAATACAATGGATATTCCTTCTCCAGTTTTTCTACAAAGAATGGACGTTCCGGACGGGGACCAACCAAAGACATTTCTCCTTTCAAAACATTCAATAATTGAGGAACCTCATCCAAGTAAAACCTACGCAACCATTTTCCAACGAATGTGATTCGGGGATCTTTTTTATCTGTCCAAACGGGACCTGTTTCTATTTCTGCGTTTTCTATCATTGTACGAAATTTAATTAATGTAAATTTTTCATTATTTTTTCCCAATCGTACCTGTTTAAAAAATATTGGTCCTTTTGAATCCAATTTTATTACACAAACAATAAAAAACCACAGTGGTAATCCAATTATTAATAGAACAATGGCAAAAACAACATCAGGAATCACTTTCACTTTGCTGGGGTAAAAGTGTTTCAAGATAACACTGGTGGAATAAGAAGGAGAGGTTAATGTCTTTTGTGCACTAGTAATTTTGATGGGATTATTAGGTTTATTCATCATTGAATATTATAATAAACACCCACAGAAATGGACCACTTTTTAATATCTCTCCCTAAAAATAGATCAGGATGATAAGGATCAAATCCAGGATTTTTCCAGCGAATGAATTCAACACCAGTTTGAACACCCAGTTGATCTTTTATAAATGACCGCTGAATTAAAACCTCAATTACCATGCGATTTTCAGAGCTTCCAGAAAACCTTTTATATAGAATATCCTCATATTGGTTCTCAAGCATCTCTTCCGTTAGTTCACCCCGCGTTACATCAGAATATGTAAAGGTCAAACCGTAATTGTGGAACGATTTCTCATACTTGATAAATAATTCTTGAGCATGAGGTCCCGCCCAAAATCCAAGGGGATATCCATGGCTGTAGTAGTCATTAATTGAAAAACGATGCTGGTATATTCGGTGATCTGTCCAGGTAAATTCAGCTTCTAATTTGTCCGATTTCATGAAAAGTTCAGTCCTGGTAAACCCAATCTGCCAGGCAAACCAATTACGATTTTTCTTTTCAAAAGTCCATTCGGGTCGCCATTCATCAATAAACAACACTGCATACAAGTTACCGTTTTCAAAGTTCAGTGAAACATCACCGCTCATCTGGATATTATCTGTATCGCCAAGATAATGCTGTAGAGACCAAAAGGGTATAAAAGGCATTAAATAATGAACATCCAGACCACGAACACCATAAATAACCGTTTCAGTTGCTCCGAATTTTACCCTGGGTAAAGGAGTCCATTCCAGTCGATGTCCGGCAATAGAACGGGGAAGATCAAATTGTCTCTCACCTACATTTTCATAATAGCTAGCGCGGATTGAATCCTGAATTTCGCTCTTGAGAAATCCGTGAAAATATTTCAGTCTTAATGATGGTATAATGTCCCATTCAAATCCAAACTGGGGATAGGAGGGGGGTTTGTTAGAAACAGTAAGAGGATAAATACCGGGGCCCCAAAATCGGTTAAATTTCCCAAAATCAAAAAGGACATTTTCAGTGGAATAGGTTATTTTCATTGTGGAATATTCATACCAGAATCCGTCCCCAAAGGTATACCCTGCAGGAAACTCTATCCCCTGGTTTCTGGAAAATAAAAAAGATTCTTGTGAAACGTTTTGAGCACTATTGTAAACAAATTGGCCCTCAAAAGAAAAGTTATTAACTGATTTTAAAGCCTTGGCTCCAAAACCAAAAAATGACACTGCTCCTTCCTCTTTATGATGCCAAACACCACCATTGGAATAATAATTGATATAAGCTGTAGGTTCTATCTTGAAATCTCCGGAATACAAACCAGCTACCAAAGAAACCACTAATATTGGAGTGTTTTTGAATTTGTGAAATTTTAGTTTCATTTGCCTGTACCAAACAGTATAACAGGGATCGTCTTAAATATGATTTTTATATCCAGCCAGAGAGACCAATCATCAATATACTCCAGATCCAATTTTATCCAATCTTCAAACTCTCTTAATTCATTTCTTCCGCTCACCTGCCAGAGCCCGGTAATACCTGGTTTCATATTGTGACGTTTAAAATAACGAGTCTTATTAAATTTATCAACCTCATACGTAGGTAAAGCCCTGGGGCCAACCAAATTCATGTCTCCTTTAAGTACATTACACCACTGAGGACATTCATCCAAAGAAAAGCGCCTCAAAAACTTGCCCGCACGGGTTATCCTCGGATCATTTTCCATCTTGAAGGCAGGACCTGACTGTTCATTTAAATGAGTAAGCTCTTCAAGCCTGCCCTCCGCATCTTGGTGCATGGTGCGGAACTTGTACAGCTCAAATCGCCGGCCATGGTATCCAATACGGGTTTGGCCAAATAATACAGGCCCCTTTGAATCCAGTTTTATCCAAAAGGATATAACAAGTAAAAGAGGACTAAAAATAACAAGAAGAATAAAAGAAAAAATCGTTTCAACATAGGTTTTCATGAGCAACCGGACCAGCTTTTTATCTGTAGGATGAAAAGAAATAACCGGGAGACCATACCAGTCATCAACAAACGGTTCAATATAAAGATTCCTGATCTTATTAGTAAATACATCCAGATTGACCATCACATGGAAATTAATCCCGATCATATTCAAAAGATTTACTTTATCATAAAAATTGGGGATATCTCCAGGGGGCATGGCAAAAAATACTTCATCAACAGGACTATTGGAGATGATCTTATCAAATTCAGAAAATGATTTCACCTTAAAATCCCCTATTTCTTTCCCAATTCTCCCTGGTTCTGGGTCAAGAATACTTTGAACAATATATCCATATTCCCGATTGTGATTAAACTCTTCTACAAGCTGTTTTGCCCGCTGTTTACTGCCTACGACCACAATGTATCGCGCATTTCTTCCCTTTCTCCGGATTCGCTCCAAATAATACTTCAATCCCCATCTCTTGGCAAGTAAAAGCACAAAACTGATGACCGCAAAAAAGATGATAGTTAGCCGATGGAAAAGAAACTGTTTTGCAAGAAAGGAAATACTAATCAAAACTAAAAATCCTGTAATTGAAATCAGGAAAGTACTTTTTAGGAACGAAAAGTAGCTATGACGGCGGAAAAGAAATCCTTTTTCAAAACGCTTAAAAAGGAACTCCCAGATCAGGATGACAGCGGGGACCAGATAAGGATGAAAAGATCGAAAATCAAATAAATCTATACCTTTTTGGTGGTAGAGCCGTTCACTTTGAACTGCAAGTCCAACTGATAAAATAATTATAACAAAATCAAAAATTCTTGATAAAATTCTGAATAAGTTAGCTTGTTCTTTTAGCATGTTTTACAGTGAAACTTTTGCACTACTTAAAAAAAATGCTTTTACTGAGCAATATTATAGTATTTCATCAAAATACTTAATGGTCTTTGGTAATCCTTCTTCTAATTGAATTTTTGGTTCCCAGTTTAATTTATCCTTAGCAAGTGTAATATCAGGCTGCCTTTGTTTTGGATCATCCTTTGGGAGGTCTTTAAAGATAAGTCTCGAGTTGGAATTAGTTAAATTGATTATTATTTCTGCTAATCCCAAAATCGAAAACTCGCACGGATTTCCTAGGTTTACCGGACCTCTAAACCCTTTTTCAGTATTCATGAATTTTATAATGGCCTCAATTAGATCATCCACATAACAAAATGAACGGGTCTGGGAGCCATCACCATAAATGGTGATATCTTTTCCTTGAAGGGCTTGGACAATGAAATTTGAAACAACACGTCCATCGTCTGGCCTCATTCTTGGTCCATATGTATTAAAAATCCGCCCTACTTTAATATCGAGATTATGTTGACGAAAGTAATCAAAAAACAGGGTTTCTGCACATCGCTTCCCTTCATCATAACAACTTCTGGGACCGATAGGACTAACATTGCCCCAGTAAGACTCTTTTTGTGGATGTTGATTGGGATCACCATAAACCTCGCTTGTGGAAGCCTGGAATATTCTGGCATCCAGACGTTTTGCTAGACCAAGCATATTAATTGCGCCATGAACGCTGGTCTTAGTTGTTTGAACCGGATCATATTGGTAATGAATCGGCGATGCAGGACAAGCCAAATTATAAATTAATTCCACTTCTACGTATAATGGGAATGTAATATCATGTCTCAGCAATTCAAAGCTAGGCTCATCTAATAAATGTGAAATATTTCCACGATTGCCTGTGAAAAAATTATCAACACAGAGAATATCATTTCCATCTAATAAAAGTTTTTCACATAGGTGAGAGCCTAAAAATCCTACACCTCCAGTAATTAATATTTGTTTTCCCATTAATTCTGTTCCAACATTTGAAGATATTAATTCAAGCGATTTCTAGTTTTTTAATACGGATTATTTTGCATTGTTTTCAACCTGTTTGGATATCCATTGATAGGTTTTAATCAATCCATCATACAACGGTTCACTTGGTTCCCACCCTAATTTTTCTTTAATTAATCTGTTATCAGAATTACGACCCCGCACTCCAAGTGGGCCGGGAATATGCTTGATGGATTGTTTTTTTCCGGCAATATTCATGGCCATTTCAGCCAGTTGATTAATAGATACCATTTCATCCGAACCTATATTTACTGGTCCCATAAAATCCGAATCCATGAGCCTTCTTACCCCTTCCAGACATTCGTCAATATACAAAAATGATCTGGTTTGTTCCCCATCACCCCACATTTCTATTTGACCACCGTCTTCTGATTCAGCGACTTTTCGGCACATAGCTGCTGGTGCTTTTTCTCGGCCATCTTTCCATGATCCTTCAGGCCCAAATATATTGTGAAACCGGGCAATTCGAATATCAAATCCGTAATTCCGATTTGCTGCCAAATAGAATCGCTCGCTAAAGAGTTTCTCCCACCCATACTCACTGTCTGGCTCAGCAGGGTATGCTGAGTCTTCAGCGCAGTTCGGGTTATCGGGATCCATTTGATTTCGTTCAGGGTACATACAGGCAGATGAAGAATAAAATATTTTCTTCACCTCAGCTTTTACCGATGCTTCTACCACATTCAGGTTGATCATAGCAGAATTATGCATAATATCCGCATCATTTTCGCCTGAGAATACAAAACCGGCACCGCCCATGTCGGCTGCAAGTTGATAGAGTTCATCAAAGGGTTTATCTATTACATCTTCCACTAATCGTGGGGCACGCAGATCGCCTTTAACAAAATTATCTGCCTGAGATGCCACATATTCGTGTATTTTGATATCCACACCTCGAACCCAATATCCTTCTTTTTTTAGTCTTTTTACTAAATGACCGCCGATAAACCCGCCTGCTCCACATACTAATGCTGTTTTCATTATGATCCTTTTTTTTCAAATGGATGTTTATAAATCTTCATTAAATCTAATATAACATAAATTATGAACTTTGGCACTATTTCTAGATATCTTTTCCAAAGTCGAAAAGGTTCTAAACATAAACGAAAAAACCACTCGAGGCCCATATTTTGGACCCAAGTTGGTGCAATCTTAATAGATCCTGTATAATAGTCAAATGCTGCACCAACAGTTAAAATCATTTTTACATTTGTATATTTTGACAAACGCTTAGCCAATATTTCCTGCTTTGGTGTTGATATACCAATCCATAAGATATCTGTTCCTTTTATATTTATATCATTTGCTAATTCTTTGATTTCCGATTTATCTATTTCTCTAAATGGAGGGGAAAATGTTCCAACTATATTATTATTATTGAACTTTTTCTTACATGATATAACTAAATCTTCTGCTACTCCTTTTTTCCCTCCACAAAAATAATGTTTTATATTTGTATTTGCTGTCGATTTAATTATTTCCTTAAATACGTAAGGTCCAAAACATCGTTCTGTTTTTTTCGCACCTTTCATCTTGACAATCCAAACGGCTGGCTGGCCATCAGGCAGATTAAATTCAAAAGAATTTAGGATATTATACAATAATTCATTTTTAGTTGCACTTATAATGCCATGAGCACCTGTTGCACTTACACAAACATTATTGAATTGATTAATATTATTCCTTATTAATTCAACAAATTTGGGAATGTTCATATCAGCAATTGGAATATTTATTACATTATATTTTTGCACTTTAATTTATTATTTTAATGTATGCATCTTCTGTTTTTTCAGCTAAACTTTCCCAAGAATATTTGTTCTTTACTTTGCGATACCCATTAATCCCAAAGGTTTCTTTAAGTTTTGGATTTATTAATAATGAAAGGATTCGATCACTTATCTCCACTGGATTTTGATTAATTAGGAATCCGTTTTCACCATCATCAATAACTTCGGAAACTGCCGGAATATTGCACCCTATTACAGGTTTATTAAATGACCATGCTTCAGTATATACACCACCAAAACTCTCCTGAGTAGAGGGTAGACAAAAGATGTCACAAGAAGCTAATGCATTTGTTTTTTCCTCCAAAGTGACAAAATCAAAAGAAATAATTCTTTTTTCATCTTTAAATAAATTAAAATACTTTTCTGCAGGTTTATATTTTGGGCCGATAAAGACAAAGTGTGCGTCAGGAAATTTTTCCCAAACCAATTTAGTTGATTTTATTATTTCTTGATAACCCTTATACTCAAAATGTTGCCCCAAAAATAAAATCATCGGACCATCGATATTATATTTTTCTTTAAAGTTCATCTTAATATGTTTTGATAGAATTGGTCCTATTCCAGTTACAATAATCTTCTCTTCTTTTACTCCTAATCTAATTAATGTTTCTTTCTCTTTTCTTGTCAATGCAATTATAAGGTCAGCTAGTCTATACAATCTAATATACTCATCATACGGCCATCCTTCCCATTTTGGATGATGAATGGGTGTTAGAACAAATGGTATATCTTTCATCTTGGAATATTCATAACTGGCAAAACTCAAAGGTTCTCTTCCAATTCTTACATTATGTACTAAATCATGATCCAATTGAATTTGGTGTAATTTGGGGACTATCATTGCTGAAATATGCTTTATAGACCAACTCATAAAGCAATAATAAGATAACACGTTCGGTAACATTCTTATTTTTTCATGAATATGATATCCTATTTTATTGACAGTAATCCCTTCATAGGAATAAGTCGAGCAATTAGTATCTGCCTTTAATGTTGTACCAAGCAACCAATCAGTACGGTTTTGATCCCAATAGGTCACAACATTGTTATTATGATTCCGGATAAGATTCTTAATTAATTGATGATGGTGTAATTGCGCTCCTCCCATAGATGGTGGATATGCAGTCAGTGTATGAAGTATATTCAAATAACTAACCTAAATTTATTTCGGCCATACAAAATCTGATTTAGAGCAGGAAAAAGAAACTCTATCATCTTTACTATCTTGAGTATATATCTCATATTCAAGGGGTTTTTCAGTTAAATAAGCACCACTTAACAATTTTTCTATCAATCTTAAAAAATTAATCGGGATCTTGCATAACTTCACCCATTTAGGGAAAATATTTTTTATCTTTTGCATTTCATAAATTGCATTTTGACTAGTACTCATATTGTTTCCTGTCCACGTAAAAATGGAAAGATATTGATCAATATATTTTGCCTTAAACCCATTCTGCAGTAGTGTTAACACAAAATACATATCCCCAATATCTTTATAATTGGTATTAAATAAGTAGCCTTGATCCATAATAGATCTTCGAAAAAACATGGTACAGGATAATACATAGAGATGGGAAACCATTATATAATATTTACGAGGTTGATATCCTTTTCTATAGGAAATCAGAGATCCATCCGGGTTGGTTATCAATGCATGCCCAAAAACAATATCAACATCAGGATTATCTATAAAATAATTCTCCACCGTAACGAGTGTTCGTGGTAAATATTGCTCATCACAATTTAAGTATGAGATTATTTCACCGGTTGCCATAGCCATTCCTTTGTTGATAGCATCGTACATTCCTGCATCTGTCTCACATTTATGTTTTAATTTCTTTTCATTAAGCCAATTTTTTGTTCCATCGGTTGAATTACCATCTATAATAATATGTTCATAATTGGAATGATTTTGATCCATAATTGAACTATGACACAATTTTAAATAGGGCAACATATTATAACTTGGTGTAATAATTGAAAATTTCATTGGTTATTAACACACTGGCTGCCGTGTATTAAACGTTTCTTTGCAGAAAAAAACGCTCCAATAATAAACCATCCAAACGAATAGTTGAAAGTGTCCCTTGGTAAAATTAAATCTCTCATCATCATCCCAACGGTGACTAGGCAAATAAAGATTGCCAAATAACGAAATTGTAATTCGTAAGTTTTAGTAAAATAAATACTAAAGCAGGTTATAATAATTAAAAAGTTATGGAATAGGTAAAGAAAAGCTCCTATAATTCCTAACTGCAATGATAGATTAAAAAATTCTCCTTCATATTGTAACGCACCTGGATCAAACCGGCGAACTACCACACCAACTTCCCCTAAACCAATTCCCTGTGGTGCTTCCAATATTTTGGTTATTACTTCTGGAATAAGTCTCACATGGATTGAAGTGGATGAATCAGTCCCATAGTAAGCACCAGCAAAGTTGTCAAAGGACCCTAAGAAAAAAAATGTAGGTAATAATACGAGCAGAGAAACGGTTACTATTTTCAAATTCCTTCCTGAGAAAAGTGAAAAGATTAAAAGTCCAAACCCAAGTATTACAAAAGAACTTCTAGACATTGTATAAGCTAAACCTATTAAGATAATAGACATACCAAATAATGCTATTATTTTAGATGATTTTTTTTTAACGAAAGAGAATATAAAGGGGGCAGCAAATATTATTGTGACCAAAAATAAACCCAATTCGTGTGGTGTTATAAATGTACCCTGCGCTCGCATCTTGTCATAATAATTGGCTGGAGTGCCACCTTGAATTCCATATAAATAAAGAAAAAAATTCTCTTTAAAAACCTCCACTTGACAAATCCCGATGATTGCTGCGATCACACCTAGAATGAATAATAACAAAAACAATTTTTTAAAATCTATTAAAGAAAAATTTTGCATACGTCCAAACAAATAGAAAAGATAAATACCAAAGAGTGAACGATAGCTCCAAATTGCTCGGATTTGATTACTACTCCCGATAACATAAATGAGTCCAACTCCGCAGATAAGAAGAATGAACACATCTAAATTATTGATACCTTTTATTTTTAGATTGGATCTTAGCAATAATGGAAAACAAATGAAAATACCGCTAAGGGCTAAAATTTCTTTCCACATTTTGATCAATATAAATCCGGGATCATTTATACTGAATCCGTATATAAAAGCGATAACAAAAATAATAGTGACGTGAAAAGTCAATAAAGAAAACATAAAAAAAGAAGAATATTTTAAATAATTATTTATATTAATTATCATAAGCTTTATCTATCTTAAAAAATTCAGTCTTCCATAGATAAAAGATACTTATTAAAAATAATAGGGAAACAAACAGTATTTCCGCGTCTAGTGTAAAAGTGTTTTTTATAAGATTGAGATAGGGAAGGATAATTAGCAATGCTGCTAAAATAAGATGCCCCTGTTTTTTCTGAATAACCTTGATTTTTATAAAGGAATTCCCCCAGAAATAGGCTAACCAACTCATTAAAATATGAGAAGCCAGGGTAATGAAAGAAACTAGATAGAGGGTTAAATAAGGCATTAATAGAAAATACATACCAAAATTAAAAATTATTACCCAGATTGATATGTAGTAATATTTTTTATAATCACCCGACAAATAAATCCCTGCAGAAAACATATAGTAGTAACCCAAGGCTAGGAAGGATAAACAATAAAAAGGGACATAGTGAAATGAATCCAAATACACAATTTTATTAAAGAATAAAAATAAAAAAGGTCCAACATATATAAGAAATAAACTTAAAAATATTCCTAAAAAAGATAATAAGCGAAACAGGTAATTAACCACAGCCTGAAAATTAACTTTATTATGATTTGTTAAAACATATGGTAACCATGCTAAGTTAAAAGGAGAAATTATGAATGCACCTATGATCGTTGAAATTCGAGTAGCCATACCCAAAATTCCAATTTCTTCAAACCCACTATTTAATTTAAGAAATATTCTATTGGAATTACTTATGATTATATATGTGAATGAAGTTGCTAAAATGGACAAACCAAACTTGAGCAATTTGCCAATTAGACTCCTATTGAATTGGAAAGAGAAAAATCTATGTGACAATCCATATGCAATAATCAAAGAAATAAAGCTACTAATGAGATTAGCTAAAAGAAACGAGAAATAGGTTAGGTGATAAAATCTTAGCAAGATAAAGGCTATAGATAAATAGAGTGCCATATTAATTGCATTTATCATAATAAAAGGCAGGGGTCTGGATTTCAACCTAAAAATACTTAAGGGAATAGATCTAAGGGCTATAAAACTTGATGTAATAATTATTATTGTATATTCATTGAAATAATCACCACTTAAAAGCAGTGCACTTATTCTATCAATTGATATTAGAATGAGAATGGATGCTACAAAATCTAAAATAAAAACAACTAGAGTAGCATTAAGGGCTACTTCACCAAACTTATATTTTTTTAAATCTATACCGTATTTCATGAGAGCAGATGCAACCCCCCAACCGAATAATACAGATAAAATGTTTCTGGAAGCTAAGAAGTAATCAAGTACTCCAAACTCTTTCGGTGTGAGATAAATAAGAATTAAGGGAAGGATCAACAATTGGGTGCTGCGATTGATAAATTCCCCGATACCATACACTAAAGAGTCTTTTATGAAAGGTTTGACTAAACTGATCATAAACTATTCTTTAGAATTGGAGGTTTTATTTTATTTTTTTTAATTGCTGAAAATAAACAAAGCATACACGAGGCATATTGAAGAGTGCAACTCCAAACATAAGATATAAATAATAAAATCTTAATTGAAATGAATTTGGGAATAATAGGTTGATGATGTGCAAACATGTTAAAATATATATTGTCCCTTGTGTATTAAAACATTCACGAAGTAAATAATAAAATTTTTCTTTATAAGTGATAGATTCTTTCTGGGTCTTATTATGATTCCAGATAGGTTCAACTTTTTTGAGTGTATCGGAGTTATGATCTGCATAAAAAATATAATCCATCAGCACTCGATATGAAGCAGAATGGCTATAAGTTGATAACCACATGCCAACAATAAGGCCACACCATAAAGACCATTCATTACCATGTGTATTATAAGCAGCTAATCCAATACTAAAGAAAAGGATGGGGGTAAAAATGTAATGGACTAAGGCATCGAAATAAGAACCATCCAACCCTTTTTTTTCTTTTTTAATATCTTTTTCATATCGCGCCAATTCACCATCAACATTATCAAGCATATTGTATATTAGTATAAATATGATGCTTATGTTAAGATATTTTACCTCAGTTAAGGATTGCAATAATGCTCCTAGAACTGCAAACAATAAGCTAATACCTGTTATGGTATTGGAATGAATTTTTAATCGAATACAAAGAAGGGTAACCCAAAACGAATATTTTCTAGTGAAATGCGATAAATATTCACTCAAGTCGGCACTCTTTTGTATTTTTGATTTCAAGTTATTTTTATGCAAAAAGTTTAATCCTCAATTATTAATTAGCGTCCTTATTATTCAAGTCATATAAATTTTTTATGAGATGGTACATTCTTTCACTACTTGAGCCATCGTTATATTTATTAAATAATTTTAACATTTCCCGCCTTTCATCTATTAAATAATCTACATTAATAAATGCTTTCTTAATTTCTATTAACAATTGTGATTCAGTGTTGACAATACTATCAGGTGCATAATCTTCTAAATTAAAATACAAATCATTTTCTTCGACGATTTTATAATCATCATAGAGATAGAAAATTATGGGCCTATCTAATAGTAAAAAATCGACGACACAACTTGAATAGTCAGTAATCAATAAATCGGTAATATAAAGTAATTCTTGTGGATCCTTGACTGAATCTGAGACATTAAGAATAGATGGATTATCAATCTCCATCTTAGATGACATGTTTGGGTGTAATTTTATTAAAATCTTTATTTTATTATCATTAAAATATCTTTCCGCTTCTTTATTTTTTGCAAATATAATGGGGTTCTGTTTTCCTTTTCCATATTTACGATGGGTAGGCATATAAGAGATAACATAATTATTTTGTAATCCTAGTTTTTTTTTATTATCTATTTTGTTATTTTGAAAAAATAAATCATTTCTAGGTTGACCTGCGATGTATGTATTTTTATTATTAAATGCCGATTGCATGATGGGTATAAAAAAATCCGAAGTTGTTGAAATAATATCTACATCCTCATGTGCAAAACCTATGACCATTTTAGACCACAAATTGTTAATAATAAAAGTATCCTTAATTGATTTTCCGGAATAATCGTAAACAATTTTTTTTGAAAAGGTTCCATGCCAAAGATTGATAATTGTTCTGTTACTATTAAAAAATAAAACATCCGACCTGCAAGTTGACCATACCAGATATTTTGCTAACAGGATATAGTGAATGCCGTAAAAAGAAAGATTGTGATAAACAGTCCCACCCAAATCTTTTATTTCTTTTATGACTAATTTATTTCGAGTGATCCAAATAGGTTGTTCATTCGTTTTATTCTTTAATAGGTAAAGGAAAAAATGTTTAGAGTTATCAGAAAACGTTTTACCATTGCCCGCTCCAAATATCCAGATATTATTATTAACTGGATAAAACTCCCGAATAACCCTAATAGGAATACTAATAATAATACAATACAGAGTGAGGATTCTTTGATAACAAAAAGAGGTAACTTTGTGAATATTCAATAGATTAATTATAGATTTCATTTAAAATATATAATATTTGATCCTCTGATAAGTCAACAATGCTATTTCCCATTCGTCCTTTTGTAAATGATTCTCCAGCTAATCTCGGTAATTGATCCTCAGGTATTCCCCATGCCTTCAGTGTATATGGAATTACACCCTGGGGAATGGCTTTAATCGTTTGTTTCAATTCATTATAAGTTAATTCAAGATTATTACAAATTTTATCCAGTGGTTCCTTGATTAATTTCCCATTTATTTCCAATAATGGGTGTAAACTGATTGAAGATGCAACGCCATGGGGGATTCCATAATAGATCGTCAGTGGGTAACTCATTGAATGAGCGGCAGCTGTTGTGGTATTGGAAAAAGCCAATCCAGCAGTTGTGGATGCTTCTAAAAGCTTATTACGAATTGATAGATCGGATGAGGTTTGCTTCAATGCTTCAGCATTTCCAAGAATTGAACAAATAGCTGATATGGCATAATCAGTCGACATATGGTTGGCATTCTTGTTCCAAATTGCTTCTAAACTATGGCTTAAAGCGTCCATCACAGTTGTGATAGAAATATCCAAGGGGAGAGACAGCGTTAAATTCCCATCCAATATGACCATAGAGGGGGGTTGGTTTCACCTCTTTAATGCGCACCAGTTCGTACTGCTATTAAAGGGTAATATAAATTTGTAATGATTTGAAGATAATGTAACATGTATCTACCAATTACTTTCAGGATTTATTGCATGACGGATAAAGATTGTCACAATTCCACCCATTCCTCCCAAAATAATGCTGAGTATTACAATCAGTTTCCTTTTCGGTTTTTCTTTTTCCACCGCTGGTTCTGCAGTATCCAATATATTGACGAGTAAATTTTCTTTCGCCTCCTCAATTTTGGCAATCTCATACTGTTGACGGAGAGTAATATATACAGCCTGATTTTCCTCTATATTCCTTATGAGACGCCCTCTTGCTAATTGCAGGTCCGGGGTATCTAAAGCAATGGGATTCTGCTTACGAAATTCAGCTAATTTCTCTTCAGAAAGTGCTAGTTCATTCTTTGCTTCCATCTGCTGTCCATAAATAAAATTTTTATTTTTCACTGCTTCCCTGTGCTGTTCAACTGAAATAAAATCTTTTACAAATTCAGCAATGTAGTTAGCAATACCTGCTGCAAGCCTTGGGTCTTCCATCAGCACTGACACAGTAATCAAACCAGATACTTCTTCATCAACTAATATCAATTCGCCCAGTT
>Ga0187827_10005648_pt1 | contig 14714 bp, 11 predicted proteins | sample ETNtaG_39_FD_167969 | JGI IMG/M metagenome (GOLD analysis project Ga0187827, IMG submission 167969) | Marine microbial and viral communities from oxygen minimum zone, Eastern Pacific Ocean - ETNP2014_SV_150_PacBio MetaG (Illumina Assembly) | ecosystem: Environmental > Aquatic > Marine > Hypoxic...
TGAGCTTTTTATTTTTCCAAAACCTATTTGTACAGCTTTGTAGCCTCTTTTTTCTTCGCTGATGACGTCTATGACTCTTCCCTTTTCCATTTTTATAACTGTAACGGGAACTGATTGACCAGTTTTAAAAAATTCTCTAGTCATTCCAATTTTTTTTCCTATTAAAGATATTTCGCTCATAATAATAATTTAAATTTTTATCTCCACATCAACTCCTGAAGCTAAATCTAATTTCATCAAAGCTTCGACGGTTTGCGGGGTTGGTTCAATTATATCTATCAATCTTTTGTGTGTTCTTGTTTCAAACTGTTCTCTACTTTTTTTGTCAATGTGTGGAGATCTTAAAACTGTATATTTTTCTATTTTTGTAGGTAATGGAATTGGACCTTTGATATTAGCTCCGGTTCTTTTAACTGTGTTTACAATCTCTTCTGTAGATCTGTCCAGTATTTTGTTATCGTATGCTTTTAATTTTATTCTAATATTTTGCTTATCCATTTTTTATCCAGTTTTTTTTGTTACTTCTTCTTGTACATTTTGAGGAACCTTATCGTAATGATCAAAAAACATTGAATATTGAGCTCTACCCTGAGACATTGATCTTAGGCTATTTATATAACCAAACATATTAGCTAATGGGACCATAGCAGTTATAACAGTTGCATTGCCTCTTTGTTCTTGAGTATTAATTTGTCCTCTTCTACTATTTAAATCACCTATAACATCTCCCATATAATCTTCTGGTGTTACAACTTCTACTCTCATAACTGGTTCTAAAAGTTTAAGCGTTCCTCTCATGCACGCTTCTTTAAAACATTGTCTTGAAGCAAGTTCAAATGCTAAAACGCTTGAGTCAACATCGTGATGTAATCCATCTAAAATTGTCACCTTGTAATCAATTAGTGGAAATCCAGCTAATATACCTCCATCAGCCACTGTTTCTATACCTTTTTCTACTCCAGGGATAAATTCTTTTGGTATTGCACCACCTTTAATTTTACTTTCAACTTCACGTCCCTTCCCTGGATCAAGAGGTTCTACTGAAAGTTTTACTCTTGCAAATTGTCCTGCTCCACCACTTTGTTTTTTATGTGTATAATCAAATTCTGCAGCACTTAATATTGTTTCTCTATAAGCTACTTGGGGTGCACCAACGTTTGCTTCTACTTTAAATTCTCTTTTCATTCTATCAACAATTATATCTAAATGTAGTTCACCCATTCCTTTAATAATTGTTTGTCCAGACTCTTCATCAGAACTAACTCTAAACGAAGGGTCCTCTTTAGCCAATCTTCCTAAAGCTTCTCCCATTTTTTCCTGATCAGCTTTAGTTTTTGGTTCAACGGCAATTTCTATTACAGGGTCAGGGAATTCCATAGGTTCTAAAAGAACAGGTTTGTCTTCATTTGCTAATGTATGTCCAGTAATTGTGTATTTTAATCCCGCTAATGCTACAATATCACCTGTATTTGCTTCTTTTGTATCTTCTCTAGAATTTGCATGCATTAAAAGCATTCGACCAACTCTTTCTTCTTTATCTCTAGATGTATTATAAATACCTGTTCCAGTTTTAATTGTTCCTGAGTAAATTCTAATAAAAGTTAAAGTACCAACAAAAGGATCGTTAGCAACTTTGAATGCAAGTGCTGAAAAGGGTGCTTTGTCATCAAATTTCAATTCCAATTCTTCTTCAGATCCAGGTTTAGTTCCCTTAATTGATCCAATATCTTTTGGACTAGGTAAATAATCAATTACGGCATCTAAAAGAGGTTGAACACCTTTGTTTTTAAAGGCTGAGCCTGTTAAAACTGGAACAAATTCAAAATTTAAACATCCTTTTCTTATACATTTGATTAAATCTTCACTTTTAATTGTCTCACCATTTAAATAACTTTCCATTAATTTTTCATCTTGTTCAACTGCGGTTTCGACAAGTTCTTTTCTATATTTATCACTAATTTCTTTCAAATCTTCTGGTATATCTTTTTCTTCCCAGGCAGCTCCCAAATCTTCGTTTTTCCATATAATTGTTTTCATTTTTACTAAATCAACAACTCCTTGCAATGACGCTTCAATGCCGACAGGAACTTGAAGAACTAAAGGTTTGGCTCCCAATCTATCTTTTATCATTTCAACACATCTAAAAAAATCTGCGCCAGTTCTATCTAATTTATTAACAAAACAAATTCTTGGAACTTTATATTTATCAGCTTGTCTCCACACAGTTTCTGATTGTGGCTCGACGCCAGCAACTCCATCAAAAACTGCAACAGCGCCATCTAAAACTTTTAACGATCTCTCAACTTCAATAGTGAAATCAACGTGCCCAGGTGTATCTATAATATTAATTCTGTGTTCTCTCCAAAAACAAGTTGTTGCAGCCGAAGTAATTGTTATTCCTCTTTCCTGTTCCTGCTCCATCCAATCCATTGTTGCTGCACCGTCGTGCACTTCACCAATTTTGTGACTTTTCCCTGTGTAATATAAAATTCTTTCTGTCGTAGTAGTTTTACCGGCATCAATATGAGCCATGATCCCTATATTTCTGTATTTATCTAAAGTATGAGTTCTAGGCATAATTTCTTACCACCTAAAATGTGCAAAAGCTTTATTTGACTCTGCCATTCTATGCGTGTCTTCCTTTTTTTTAATTGCTGAACCTTTATTTTGATAGGCATCATAAATTTCATTGAAGATTTTATCTGACATATTTTTATTTTTTCTTTTCCTAGAAGCGTCAATTAACCACCTAAGAGCTAATGCTTGTGATCTTTTTGATTTTACTTCTACTGGTACTTGGTATGTTGCTCCTCCTACTCGTCTAGATCTTACTTCTACTGTAGGTTTTATATTGTTTATTGCTTCATTGAATATTGTAATAGGTTCATCTTTAGATTTAGATTTAATTTTATCAATTGCATCATAAATAATTTTTTCAGCAACAGTTTTTTTGCCACCATACATTATTGAATTAATTAGTTTTGGTATTATTGTTGATTTATATTTTGGATCAACTATTGGAATTTTTTTTGGTGCTTTTCTTTTTCTAGACATGATATTTATTTACCTTTTTTAGCACCATATTTAGATCTTTGTTGTTTTCGGGCGGTAACACCTTGGGTATCAAGATTTCCTCTTAAGATATGATATCTAACTCCTGGTAAATCTTTAACTCTACCGCCTCTAATTAAAACTACTGAGTGTTCTTGTAAATTATGTCCTTCGCCAGGTATGTATGAAGTTACCTCATGACCATTAGATAGTCTTACTCTTGCAACTTTTCTTAATGCTGAGTTGGGTTTTTTTGGAGTTGTAGTATATACCTTTACGCAAACTCCTCTTTTTTGAGGTGATTTTTCTAAAGCAGGAACTTTGTCCCTAGCTTTTTGTTTAATTCTTTTTTTTTTTAACAATTGATTAATTGTTGGCATAATTATTTTTTTAAATTTTTCGATGAAATTAGCTAAGATTTTCAATGGCAGCGTTTAGTACACAAGTACTACATTCCAACCAAAAAATTATCGCCAAAATACTATAGAATTGTATTTTGTCAATTTAAATTGAGTAAAAAAAAGGACTATTTTTATTGATTTGCTTGGGTTTCTACCGATTCTAATTTTTCTTGTTCAGAAAGAAATTTATTGTCATCATCTATAGCTTTTTTATTCCAGACATTTTTTATAGAGCCTGTTCCTGCTGGAACAAGTCTCCCCACTATAACATTTTCTTTTAATCCAGATAACTTATCTATTTTCCCTTTAATAGCGGCATCAGTTAAAACTCTAGTTGTTTCTTGGAAAGAGGCTGCAGATATAAAAGATTCTGTTTGAAGTGATGCTTTTGTAATACCCATTAATACTCTTACACCTTTCGCCAGATTCTTACCTTCTGCTTTTAACTTTTCATTAATTTGTTCAAATTTAATTCTATCCATAATTTCACCAGGTAATATACTTGAGTCACCGCTTTCTTTAACTTCAATTTTTTTCAACATTTGCCTTAATATTACTTCTATGTGTTTATCATTAATAATAACACCTTGAAGTCTATAAACTTCTTGTACTTGATTAACAAAATATTCTGTTAACTCTTCAATACCAAGTATTCTTAAAATATCATGCGGTAGAGGCTGTCCATCTAATAAATATTCACCTTTCGTTATTTTTTCACCTTGATTGAAGTTTATATGTTTGCCTTTAGGAATTAGATAGTTTGATGTTTCGCCAGACTCCGGAACAATTGAAACTCTTTGCTTGCCTCTAACTTCTTTACCAAACATTACTTTTCCATCATTTTCAGCTATGATCGCGCTATCTTTTGCTTTTCTTGCTTCAAATAGTTCGGCTACTCTTGGTAGACCTCCTGTTATATCTTTTGTTTTCGATGTCTCTTTAGGTAGTCTAGCAATTACATCTCCAGCAAATATTTTTTGACCATCTTGCACAGACAATATTGAGTCTGGCACCAAATAATACCTTGCTTCATTATCATCCGCTTTTTTAATAACATTACCTTTCTCGTCACGTAACGTTATTCTAGGTTTTAAATCTGTATTCTTAGATTGGTTTTTCCAGTCAATAACTGTTTTGGTTGATATACCGGTTGCATCATCTAGCGTTTCTGAAATAGATAACCCATCAATCAAATCTACATAGTTTGCAGTTCCGCTTTTTTCTGCAATTACTGGTGTTGTATATGGATCCCATTCGCAAATTTTTATATTTTTTTTAACCTTGTCTCCATTTTGATAAAATAACTTTGAACCATATGGAACTTTATATACAGCTGTTTGTAAGCCATTTTCATCTTCGATAGACAATTGTGTATTTCTACCCATAACAACCATATTTTTTTTTGAGTCTATAAGTAAGTTTGTATTTATAACTTTTAGTATTCCATCAGTCTTTGTCACTATTTGAGACTCTTGTTTAATTGAAGCTGTACCACCTATGTGAAATGTTCTCATTGTTAATTGTGTGCCAGGTTCTCCAATTGATTGAGCTGAAATCATACCGATAGCTTCTCCAACATGAACAATTTTTCCTCTTGATAAATCTCTACCATAGCATTTTGCGCAAACTCCTTCTTTTGAAGAGCAAGTAATTACCGAATAAACTTTAATTAATTTAACTCCTGCAGCATCAATCTTTTCACATCCTGCTTCATCTATAATTTCAGATTTTTTTAATATAACTTTACCAGAGATGGGATTTTTAACGTCTGCAGCAATCACTCTACCAAGCACTCTTTCTGACAAACTTACAATTACGTTGCCGCCTTCAATTATTTCTGATAATTGAATATATCCTGGATTTTCACATTTTTCAGATGTAATTGTAAGATCTTGTGCAACATCACAAAGTCTTCTAGTTAAATATCCCGAATTAGCAGTCTTAAGAGCAGTGTCCGCTAATCCTTTTCTAGCACCGTGCGTAGAATTAAAATATTCAAGTGCAGTTAAACCCTCTTTAAAATTTGATGTAATTGGCGACTCTATAATTTCGCCTGATGGCTTAGCAATTAAACCACGCATTCCAGCAAGTTGTTTCATTTGTGCCGCCGAACCTCTTGCACCACTATCAGCCATCATAAAGACAGAATTTATTTTAAATCCATCTTTAGTTACTACTGTTGCTGAAATTCGTTTCATCATTTCAGCGGCCACACGGTCAGTGCATTTAGACCAAGCATCGACTACTTTATTGTATTTTTCTCCTCTTGTAATAAGACCTTCAGAATATTGATTTTCATAGTCTGAAATAAGTTTTTTTGTTTCTTCAATTAATTGTTGTTTATTTTCAGGTATAAGTAAATCATCTTTTCCAAATGAAATTCCTGCTTTAAATGCATGTTTAAAACCAAGATCCTTTAACTTGTCACAAAATATAACAGTTGATTTTTGACCACAAAATCTAAAAACATGATCAATTATTTCTGAAACTACTTTTTTCGGCAAAAGTCTGTCTACTAACGAAAATTTATTATTTACATTTCTTGGTATTAAATTTGCTAATAAAAATCTACCTGCTGTACTTGTATGTTTTTCATATTTATTTTTTCCATTTTCTCCAATTGTGACAAATCTTGAAATAATTCTGGAATGAACTTTTATTTGTCCAGTTTCTAACGCATGCTCAATTTCAAAATTGTCAACAAAGTAACCCTCGACTTTATCATTTTGGTATGGTGGTTGTGATAAATAATAAATTCCAAGGATCATATCTTGGCTTGGAACAATAATAGGTTTGCCATTTGATGGACTTAGAATATTATTTGTAGACATCATTAGGACTCTTGCCTCTAACTGTGCTTCTAAGCTCAAAGGAATATGTACAGCCATTTGATCACCATCAAAATCAGCATTAAATGCAGCACATGTTAATGGATGAAGTTCTATTGCATCTCCTTCTATTAGTTTTGGTTCAAATGCTTGAACTCCTAGTCTGTGAAGTGTAGGTGCTCTATTTAATATAACAGGATGCTCTCTAACTATGACTTCTAACGCATCCCAAACTTCATCTCTTTCTTGTTCAACTAATTTTTTTGCTTGTTTAATAGTGGAAGCTAAACCTAGTTTATTTAACCTTGCGTATAAAAATGGTTTAAACAATTCCAAGGCCATCTTTTTTGGAAGTCCGCATTCATGTAGTTTTAAATCTGGACCAACTACTATTACTGATCTTCCCGAATAATCTACTCTTTTGCCCAATAAATTTTGTCTAAATCTACCTTGTTTACCTTTTAGCATTTCTGATAAAGATTTGAGAGGTCTTTTTCCAGGTCCAGTAATAACTCTTCCTCTTCGTCCATTGTCAAAAAGGGCATCTACCGATTCTTGTAGCATTCTTTTTTCATTTCGGATTATTATATCTGGAGCTTTTAAATCTATTAATCTTTTTAAACGATTATTTCTATTTATAACTCTTCTATATAAATCGTTAAGATCTGAAGTAGCAAATCTACCTCCATCTAAAGGTACTAAAGGTCTTAATTCTGGTGGAATTACCGGAATAACTGTCAATATCATCCATTCAGGCTTATTGCCTGTTTCAATAAATGACTCTATTAATTTTAATCTTTTTATTGACCTTTCCTCTGCTACTTTAGATTTAGTCTCATTAATAGTTTTAATTAATAAATTTTTTTCTTCTTCTAGATTTAGTGATTTTAAAATTTCAAGTATTGCTTCAGCGCCAATTCCTGCTGTGAATGCTTCATCTCCATATTCTTCTTGGTATTTTATTAACTCTTCTTCATCTAATAATTGATGTTTTTTTAATGTTGTTAACCCAGGCTCAATAACAATAAAATTTTCAAAATAAAGGATTCTTTCAACCTCTTTAAGTTTCATGTCTACAGCAAGTGAAATCCTGCTAGGTAGTGATTTTAAAAACCAAATGTGAGCAACTGGAGTAGCTAGATTAATATGTCCCATTCTCTCTCTACGTACATTTGATTTTGTTACTTCTACACCACATTTTTCACATATAATTCCTCTAAATTTCATTCGTTTATATTTCCCACATAAACATTCATAATCTTTAATTGGGCCAAATATTCTTGAACAAAAAAGTCCATCCTTTTCAGGCCTAAATGTTCTGTAATTAATAGTTTCAGGTTTTTTTATTTCACCATATGTCCATGATTTAATTTTTTCAGGGCTAGCTAAAGTAATTTTGATGCTATTAAAATTTTGAGATTCTGATATCTCTGAATTTTTAAACAAATCTGTTAATTCTTTTCTCATAATTAGTTTAATTCTACATTTAGTGCCAAAGATTTAATTTCCTTAATCAACACATTAAATGACTCTGGTATGCCTGATTCAAAATTTTCTTCACCTTTAACTATAGTTTCATAAACTTTTACTCTTCCTGCTACATCATCTGATTTAACAGTAAGAATTTCTTGTAACGTATAAGATGCTCCATATGCTTCCAAGGCCCAAACTTCCATTTCTCCAAATCTTTGTCCACCTAACTGCGCTTTTCCCCCTAAAGGTTGTTGGGTAACTAAACTGTATGGACCTGTAGATCTTGCATGAATTTTATCTTCTACTAGATGGTGAAGTTTAAGCATATATATTGTTCCAACAGTAACTTCTCTGTCAAATTTTTCTCCCGTTCTTCCATCCCATAAAAAAGTTTGTCCTGAACTTGGTAGATTAGCTAATTCAAGCATTTTAGTAACATCTTGTTCTTTAGCGCCATCAAAAACAGGTGTGGCAATTGGAATACCATGTTGTACATTTTCACAAAGATCTATAAATTCTCTATTTGAAAGTACGTTTATCGACTCGTCGTAAAAATCTTTTCCATATACAGATTTTAAGAAATTTGATGTTTTTTCATTTTTTTCTATTTTTTTTTGATTTTCATTAATTAATTTTTTTAACGTTTCACCTAGTTCTGTACATGACCATCCTAAATGAGTTTCTAAAATTTGCCCAACATTCATCCTACTTGGGACACCCAAAGGATTTAAGACTATATCGACAGGTTTTCCATTCTCTTGATACGGCATATCTTCAACTGGAACTATTTTGCTAACTACTCCTTTATTTCCATGTCTTCCAGACATTTTATCACCAGGCTTAAGTCTTCTTTTTATAGCAACAAATACTTTTACCATTTTCATTACGCTTGGAAGCAAGTCGTCGCCCTGTTTAATCTTTAAAACCTTATCTTCAAATCTTTCTTGAATATCTTTTTTTGCTAAATTATATTGTGCTTTTAATTGATTAAGTGCTTCAATTTTTTTATTGTCAGTCAATGATAATTTAAAAATGTCTGAAATATTCAATTTTTCAATTTTTTCTTCATCTAACACATCACCTTCATCAAAATTTTTAACTTTTTTATTTAACTTGATTCCTGATAAAATAGACAAAACCCTTTGTTTTATGCTTCTTTGTAAAATTTCTTCTTCAACAATCTTATCTTGTTGAATAACTTCTATTTCTGCTCTTTCAATTGTAATAGACCTTTCGTCTTTTTCTATTCCATGTCTATTAAATACTCTTACATCTACAACTATTCCTCCACTACCACTTGGCATTTTTAGTGAAGTATCCGTTACATCTATGGCCTTCTCTCCAAATATCGACCTTAGTAATTTTTCTTCAGGTCCAGATGTGCTGTCGCCTTTCGGTGTAACTTTGCCTACTAAAATATCACCTGCTTTAACTTCGGCACCAATATAAACAATTCCTGATTCATCAAGATTTTTCAATGACTCCTCGTTAACATTTGGTATATCTCTTGTAATATCTTCTTCTCCAAGTTTTGTGTCCCTTGCCATAACTTCATATTCTACTATATGAATTGATGTAAAAACATCATCTGTTACGCATCTTTCAGAAATTAAAATTGAGTCTTCAAAATTATACCCCTGCCAAGGCATAAAAGCTACTGTCACATTTTTTCCTAAAGCTAACTCTCCAATTTTTGTTGATGGTCCATCAGCAATAATATCACCTGATTTAACCTTGTCGCCTATTCTGACTAAAGGTTTCTGATTAATGCAAGTATTTTGATTAGATCTTTTAAATTTTTGTAAATTATATATATCTACACCAGATTTGCTAAAATCTTTTTCATCAGTAGCTTTTATAACTATTCTTTTTCCATCTATTTTGTCAACAACACCATCTCTTTTAGCCACAATAGTGACGCCCGAGTCTAAAGCTACATCACTTTCTATTCCTGTTCCAACTAATGGGGCTTCGGGTTTTAATAATGGGACAGCTTGTCTCATCATATTCGATCCCATTAACGCTCTATTTGCATCATCATTTTCTAAAAATGGAATCAATGAAGCGGCAACTGATACTAGTTGTTTCGGAGATACATCAATATAATCAATATTTTCTGGCTTAGATAAGATAAAATTTAAATTTTGTCTACAAGATACTAGATTTTCTTTAAACTTTCCATTTTTGTCTATAATTGAGTTTGCTTGTGCTACTGTAAATTTTGTTTCCTTCATTGCAGAAAGATATTCAATTGTATTTTGTACAACCCCATTTTTAACTTTTTTATATGGGCTCTCGATAAAGCCGTATTTATTTATTTTCGAATAAGTAGATAAACTATTTATTAAACCTATATTTGGACCTTCGGGAGTTTCGATTGGACAAATTCTTCCGTAATGTGTTGGATGAACATCTCTTACTTCAAAACCTGCTCTTTCTCTTGTTAAACCTCCTGGGCCTAAAGCTGACACTCTTCTTTTATGAGTAATTTCCGATAGAGGATTTGTTTGATCCATAAATTGCGATAGCTGCGATGTTGCAAAAAAATCTTTTAGTGCAATAGTAAGTGGTTTTGCATTTATAAGATCTTGAGGCATAGCAGACTCTATATCTAATGTTGTCATTTTCTCTTTAATTGCTCTTTCCATTCTGTAAACACCTATACGTGCTTGATTCTCAACTAATTCTCCAACAGATCTGACTCTACGATTTCCTAAATGGTCAATATCATCTACATCATCTTTGCCATCTCTTAAATCAAGCATCTTTTTAACAATTGCTATAATGTCGTCATTTCTTAAAATTGTAATTTTGTCAGAACAATCAAGATTTAATCTCGAATTCATTTTAACTCTACCAACATCTGACAAGTCATATCTATCTGAGCTAAAAAATAAATTATTAAATATTTGTATAGCAATCTCTAATGTTGGAGGCTCTCCTGGTCGAAGCATTTTATAAACTTCTGTTATAGCATCATTTTTATTTTCATTTTTATCATTTAGTAAAGTTTGTAAAATATATGGACCTTTGTTTATTGAATTAGTTTTTGAAATTTCAATTATATTAATTTTATTTTCTAAAAATTTTGATAAAATTACCTCATTAATTTCAGTTCCAATTTTAAACTCTTCATCATCAATAGTAACATTTTTATGTAAAAATTTTCCATGCAATGATTGGTTGGATATAAAAATTTCTTTTAAACCTTCGCTTGCTAATTTTTTTGCTGTAATAAAATTTATCTTTTCACCAATTTTTACAATTATTTTATTATTTTTTGCATCAATTACTTCTTCTGAAAAATTCTTTGCTTTGTAATTTTCTGGATCAAATTTTGTTTTCCACTTCTTAATTTTTTCATCATAAGTATAATTTTCTTTTTCGTAAAATTCATTAACTATATCAAATTTAGAGTATCCTAGAGCTTGTAATAATGTTGTAACATAAATCTTTTTTTTTCTATCAATTCTAAAATATAAAAAATCTTTTACATCAAATTCAAAATCTAACCATGATCCTCTATTAGGTATAACTCTGCAATTAAAAAGAAGTTTTCCACTAGCATGTGACTTGCCTTTATCATGATCAAAAAAAACACCTGGGCTTCTATGCATCTGATTTACTACAACTCTTTGGACTCCATTAGTAATAAATGTTCCACTATTAGTCATCATTGGAACCTCTCCCATATAAACTTCTTGCTCTTTTGCTGATAGAATATCTTTTGTATTACTTTCCTGATCTATTTCATAGACAACAAGTCTTAATCTGCACTTTAATGCAGCAGAATAAGTTAAACCTCTTGATATACATTCTTCAACATCAAACTTTGGTTTCTCTAATTTGTAAGATACATATTCTAATGTCGCTTTATCATTCATATCTTCAATTGGAAATATACCTTTAAAAACTCTGTCAAAACCTTTAATTAAATTTTGATCAATATTATTTTTATTTTCTGTTAATTGTTTGTAAGAATTTTTTTGTACTTCAATTAAATTTGGAATAGATAAACTTTCTTTAAGTTTACCAAAATTTTTTCTAATATTTTTCTTTTCAGTAAAAGATAAATGCATCTACGTTCGTTGTTGATTAAAAAAAACCAACAACTTAAATTCTTTCTATTGTTACTTAAGTTCTACTTTTGCTCCTGCTGCTTCTAATTTCGATTTAATTTCTTCAGCTTCTTTTTTATTTACACCTGTTTTTACATCTTTAGGTGCGGCTTCAACTAAATCTTTAGCTTCTTTTAACCCAAGTGAAGTAACTGATCTCACTTCTTTAATTACATTAATTTTTTTATCACCAGCTGCTGTAAGTACAACTGTGTATTCATCTTTTTCTTCTGCTGGTGAGGCTCCTGCTGCTGGTGCTGGCGCTGCTGCTACTGCGGCTGCAGCTGTAACTCCCCATTTTTCTTCTAATTGCTTAGAAAGTTCTGCTGCTTCTACAACTGTTAAACTTGATAAGTCTTCGATAATTTTATTTAGATCTGCCATAATAATTTTGTCCCGATTATTTTATTGATTTTTTCAGCGCCAAAATAGCGATTTTTGAGGCAGGTGCAAGTAAAATACTCGCAATTTTTTGAGCTGGTGATCTCAAAATACCTATAATTTTAGCCCTTGCTTCATCTAATGTGGGTAAAGTAGCGACATTTTTTACTCCAGCGACATCTAAAATGTCATTACCCATGATTCCGCCTAAAATTTTTAGACTCTTATTTTCCTTAGAAAAATTAGTTAAAATTTTTGCAGACGTAATAGCATCTTTAGATAACGCTACAGCAGTAGGTCCTGAAAATAAATCTGATAAATCTTTGCATCTAGTTTTTTCAAGAGCAAGTTTTGTTATTCTATTTTTTGTAATTTTAAAAATTATACCGTGCTCTCTCATTTTTGATCGAAGTTCATCTAGTTGATTTACTGTCAAACCTTGATAATGAGCTACAATTACAGCTTCTGACTTATCAAACTGAGTTGTCATTTCAGTGATATAGTTTTGTTTTTTTTCCTTATTCATCATAACTAAATATTTTTTGGTAGTTTTAATTTATAAGATACACCCATTGTTGAAGTTACAAATGCACTATTAATTAAATCTCCTTTAATTGATTGGTTTTCTTTTTCTCTTTCTAGCAGATCAAAAACAGCGTTAAAATTTTGAATTAACTTATCATCAGTAAAAGATTTTTTCCCAAAACTTAAACCAATATTGCCATCTTTATCATTTTTAATCTCTGCTTGACCAGATTTTGATTCTGAAACAGCCTTTTTTAAATCATCAGTAACTGTTCCCAATTTTGGATTAGGCATTAAACCTTTGGGACCTAGAACTTTTCCCAGTTTAGAAAGTTTTATCATCATTGAAGGAGTACAGATTAATTTATCAAAATTTAATTCTCCTGATTTAATTTTATCTATAAAATCTTCGCCTCCTACAATGTCAGCTCCTGCATCTTTTGCTATTTGTGATTTTGCTTCTTCGCAAACAACAGCAATTTTAATTTTTTTTCCAGAACCAGCTGGAAGATTAACAACTGTTCTTAAACTTATTTCGTTTTTTTTTTGTTTATTATTAATCTGTATACTTAAATCAATTGACTCATCAAACTTACTAGTGCAATTTTTTTTTAATGTTGGAATTAATTTTTCAATTGTCTCTGAAGGAAGTTCTTTAGTTTTTTCTGGAAAGCTCTTATATCTTTTTGAACTCATTACTCTTTTACCTCTATGCCCATGGATCTTGCTGATCCTGCAATAATTTTAGATGCTTGCTCTAAATCATGTGCGCTTAAATCTGCCATTTTTTGTTTTGCAATTTCTTCAATTTGTTTTTTTGATATGGAAGCGACTATGTTTCTTCCAGGTTCTTGTGAGCCACCTTTTAATTTTACAGCTTCTTTTATAAAATGTGATGCAGGTGGTGATTTAATTATAAAATCAAATTTTTTATCTTTGTAAACAGTTATTAGTACTGGAACAGGTTTTCCCATAAAATTTTTAGTTTTTTCATTAAATGCTTTACAGAAATCCATGATATTGATTCCTCTTTGACCTAACGCAGGCCCAACTGGTGGTGCGGGATTTGCCTGACCACCTTTAATTTGTAATTTTACGTAACCACTTATTTCTTTTTTTGCCATTAACTTGCTTTCTCCACCTGATTATATTCTAAATCTACCGGTGTAGGTCTACCAAATATAGAAACTGAGACCTTAAGTCTAGATTTATCTTCATCAATTTCCTCAACAAGGCCATTGAATGATGCAAATGGTCCATCAATAACTTGTACTTTTTCACCAATGGAATATTCTATTGCAGATTTTGGTTGAGCTACCCCATCTTTAATTTGTCCTAAAATTTTTTCAATTTCTTTATCTGATACAGGAACCGGTATCCCTTTGGTTCCTAAAAATCCGCTAACTTTTTTTATTCCTTTTATCATGTGATATAATTCATTGTCCATTTCACTTTTAATTAGAACATAGCCTGGAAAATATTTCTTCTTTCTTTGAACTCTTTTTCCTCTCTTTACTTCTGTAACATCGTGTGTAGGAACAACAATTTCTTCAATCTTTTCAACTACTTTTGCTTTCTCTGCTTCTTCTTTTATTAATTGAGCAACTTTATTCTCAAAGTTCGAATGTGACTGAACTATGTACCAATTTTTCATAAATTATATGCTAATCTTTAAAACTAATTCTAAAAAAAACTTTAAAAACTGATCTAGAAGCAAAAAAAACAAAGAAGCAACTATGGCCATTGAAACAACCATTAAAGTACCTTGTAGTGTTTCTTTGCCAGTTGGCCAAGTAACTTTAAAAGCTTCTTGTTTTACTTCTTGTATAAATTTTAAAGGATTTTTCATATATTTATACTTTCATAATTTGGCAGGAGCGGAGGGAATCGAACCCCCAACCTCCGGTTTTGGAGACCGGCGCTGTACCAATTGAGCT
>Ga0187827_10005650_pt1 | contig 14709 bp, 12 predicted proteins | sample ETNtaG_39_FD_167969 | JGI IMG/M metagenome (GOLD analysis project Ga0187827, IMG submission 167969) | Marine microbial and viral communities from oxygen minimum zone, Eastern Pacific Ocean - ETNP2014_SV_150_PacBio MetaG (Illumina Assembly) | ecosystem: Environmental > Aquatic > Marine > Hypoxic...
CGATGGACATACGGTTGAAGCCGCCCTTAAGCAAATCAAAAGAATCACAGGAAAACAGCCGGAAATCCTGATTGCAGACCGGGGTTACAGGGGCCAAAAGGAATTTGGTAAAACCCGGTTGCTGACTCCTTCTGCCCCTCTGAAATCAGACTCTCAATACGATCAACGTCGACAAAGAAAAAGATTCCGTAAACGAGCTGGACTGGAAGCCACCATCAGTCACTTGAAACAGCATTATCGAATGGGAAAATGTTATCTTAAGGGAGAATTAGGCGATCAGATCAATGTTACCCTCGCTGCTGCAGCCTATAACCTGCGGCAATGGATCCGGCTCAGGTTGGATTCTTTTATTTCTCTTTTTTTTAAAGACCTTAAATTACGCATTTCCCAACATCTAATCTCTTCTAATTTCTTTTTGAGATATACATTTAGTTTTTAAGCATCAACTAAATATATAAGCTATTCAAAATCAGGTATTATATTTGAATTGACATTTCAGAAATATTCTTTAATGTTATTAAAAAATTAAGGAAACTTATGAAAGATTTACAAAAAATTATTTTCCGATCTAACCCTAAATTATCAAGATTCAGCCCTTTATCAAGAATTTTATTTTTTGATGATTTTGATAATGGTTTGAATGGTTGGACTTCATTAATTGGTAACTATGAAGATGATCTTGACAATATGCACCCTGGCTTTCGTCAATTTACTACACCAATGCTTTCAAGCCTGTCTTTTTTTGACAATGGAACACATGGCAGTTTTGATGGTACATATGCAATGAAAATTGCAACTCAACCAAAATTTGGAGCACAAAATGCTGCAATTAAACGTGTTACATATATTAAACCTTGCCCGATTCAAATTGAGTGTTTTTTTACTTTTAAGCCAGAAGCTTCTGAAAGAAAGTTATTAGAAACTGACTTAAGATCTGTAGGTATTCTTCTAGATCTTCAAAATGATGAAAACAGAATTATGCCACACTTACGTTATCTTAATTCATTTAAAAATACCCGAATTGAAAGATGGCAATTTAAAGAAAAAACTGTACCTTTTAATAGGATAAGTGGAAAAACTGTCACTCACTTTCATTTTGCTGAAACTGACTGGGAAAATCTTGGAACCAATAAACAAGTATTATGTTATAATGAAATCCCTACTAAGATTAATTGGCAATATTTATGCTTGGGTTTTGATCTTAAAACTATGCGTTATACGCATTTTCAATGTAATGACATATTTTATGATATGAATGAGATTGGTTCTCTAGAAATACCTGCCATGCCTAATCTAAGGGGTATGCTAAATGTTGTTTTTTTTGTTGAAAGCGACACGGATCGCCGATCCTGTCTATATATTGACTCTGTAATTGTTTCTGGAGATTGGGATTAATGCCGGAACTCAAAGAAAGTACAACTGCGGTTTTGATTAGGGGGCAAGGAGTTAACAATGGTTATACCACTGAACCTTATGAAGTAGGATGGGCTACTGAAGCTTTATTTTTCATCTTAACAATGAAAAATTTCGTTAAAGGTATTATCCATGCTCAGTTTTCCCCAGATGGTATAAATTGGGCTGATACAGAACTGAAAATGGAGTTGCCTCCAACTGGTAATGTATCTTTTATAAGGATATCACATTTCGGTAATTGGCTTAGGTTCAAAATAGAAATCCCAGAAGATTCAACTGTCAAACTAATGGGGACTCTTCATTTAAAATAATTTTGCCCAATTGTTTCTGGCTTAGGGCTGGTTGGGCCTTGGGTTGATCTCTATCTGAATAGGCAATGAGCAGACAAACCATTTCCTTGCACTGGGAGGTCCCGGTCCTCGCAGAAAGTGACGTTTGCGTGGTAGGTGGCGGGTCTGCCGGAGTTGCTGCTGCTGTAGCAGCCAGCCGTGCCGGCGCACAAGTCATCTTGGTTGAGGCCTGTGGGTATCTAGGCGGCACCTCCACAGCAGGTCTGGTGGGCCCCTTAATGACCAGCTATTCCTCCGATGGATCCCAGCAAGTGATTGGCGGTATATTCCAGGAGGTGGTGGATCTCATGGTTGTGCTGGATGGTGCCATAGATCCCTCGCAGGTGGAAGGAGGCACTGCTTTTGGTGCCTTTATCCAGGTTGGGCATGCACGGCTTACACCCTGCAGTCCGGAAGCATTGAAACTAGCCACAATGCAAATCGTGGAAAAGACAGGATGCCGGGTGATGTTTCACACAAGTTTTTTGCAGGCACATGTGGATAAAAATCAGGTCACCGGAATTGTGTTACACAACAAAGCGGGCCTGGGCATTATTAAAGCGAAAGTTTTTGTTGATACATCAGGGGACGCCGATGTCGCGAGTAGTGCAGGAGTGCCCTTTACAGTTGGACGTATCGAAGATGGACGGATGATGCCCGCTACCATGTTCATGAGACTGGGAAACGTTAACGACGATGAAGTACAAGCCTGGGCTGATGCCCATCCCAAGGAGGCTTTGTTCGAGAGCATTGTGCAGCAGGCACGCAAAGAAGAGCGTTGGGTGGGAATATCCCGTGAGTACCTGAATTTATATAGAGAGCCGGAACCAGGCGTGTACCGTGCTAACATCACTCGGTTGCTGGGTATTGACGGCACAAATCCGGATGACCTATCCTGGGCAGAAATGGAAGGCCGTCGACAGTGCCTGCAGGTGTTCCGGTTCATGCGTGAGAATTGCCCTGGCCTAAAGAACGCAAAGTTACTGGAAACCGCTAGCAGGATTGGCATTCGTGAGACCCGGCATATTCATGGATTGTACACGCTGACTGGCGAGGATGTGGTGGCTGGCAGCCAATTTCCTGACGCCATAGCTCGTTGCGCCTACCCGATCGATATTCACGATCCCCTCGGCAAACGCCATGTCGATATTCCATTGGGAAATCAGCTGAAGCAGTCTCTCAGCATGAAACCAAATACTCCTCTGTATTATGAGATTCCGTACCGCTGCCTAGTACCAGAGAACCTGGAGAACCTGCTTGTGGCAGGCAGGCCTATCTCGGCTACTCACGAAGGGGCTGCTTCTGCCAGGGTCATTCCACCCTGTTATGCCACCGGACAGGCTGCTGGTTTGGCAGCGGCACTTTCTGTGAAAACAGATTGTCGAGTCCCGAACGTGGATCCGGCTAAGTTGCAGGAGCGACTCAGGGAACAGGGTGCCATCGTTTAAACGGTAGTTACCAGGTTCTTAAACGCAGTCACTGTCGCTAGCTTATAGTATCCCCTAGCTTGGCTACCACACATAAAATTTATGGAACCGATAAAGCCTGAAACACAGGATATACGCAAACGGTTAGGCTTACGCCGTCTCGTCAACGTGTCAGGACCAATCACGAACATTGGGTCCACAAGGGTGCTGCCGGAGGTAATCCAGGCTATGAATCAGATCATGCCTGAGAACGTGGATATCGCTGAATTGCAATCCCGAGCAAGCGACTTAATTGCCAGTATTACCGGTGCTGAAGCTGGTTGCATAACTAACTGCACTTCAGCGGGAATCAGTGTTGCCGTGGCGGCTGCAATGACGGGTGTGGACCAGGGTCGGATTGAACAACTTCCAGACACCTCTGGGCTCCGGAACGAAGTACTAGTTCCGGCTGGGCAGTTAGGATATTTCGGAAACGCCCCCCTACGCCAGGCAATCAGCCTGACTGGAGCGAAAGTTGTACCCGTGGGGGAATATAACCATTTCCGACCATATCAACTTAAAGCCCAAATCAATGAGCGAACAGCCGCAGCCCTTTACATTGTAACTGGGGACACTGGCAAGATGCCGTTTTTTGAATTCGCGGAACTGTGCCGTAGCAGCAAAATTCCGGTACTTTGCGATTTGGCTAATGTTCAATTTTTCCCTCTATTCATAAGTGAAGGTGCCGATCTTATCCTACTTAGTGCCCAAAAATTCCTTCATGGACCCACAGCAGGTATTATAGCTGGACAAAAGGAACTGGTGCGGGCCGCTTGGTACCAGCACTTTGGGGTCGGACGCGGCATGAAAGCCGGCAAGGAGGATATCGTGGGAGCCATCACTGCCCTGGAAGCTTGGGAACGATGCAATCATGCCGAAAACAGAGTTCGGGAAACGTGCATTCTAAAGTTCTGGCAGAAAAGCTTTGAAGACCTACCCGGGGTAACAGTTACAATTGAGCCTCACCATGCCGATAATCCTGTGCACCACCTGCATTTATGCGTCGACGCGGAAACTTGTTGTATGGCTGCCTGGGAGCTCGCTTACAAATTATCACAGGGAGACCCAGCGATTGTGACACTTGAACGCTGGGTTGAAAAAGGACGGGTGGTGCTGGATCCTTGTTATATGAATCCCGGTGAGGAGCAAGAGGTGGTTGACCGGGTGTTAGAGGAATTAGCCAATTCCAGGCAATTAAGGCGGAAAAATCCCATGAGCCTAGCAGAATACAAACGTAGAGAGGAAATTGGATTTCTGGGATGGCTCAAATAGCCTAAGTCATAAAAAATCCGATTAGGAGATGAATTGTTTTAGACTGATCAAAGTGTGGCTGGAGTGAAGCAAAGATGAAAATGGAAGTGATATTTTTTGAGCCAAGTTTGTACGGTGCCTCCGAATTTTCCTTGAAAGAACATGCTATGTGGGTAAAAGTCTTCCGAACCAAGCTACCGCACCTGTATTTGATCCGGCGAGAGTTTTAACTTTACATATTTCAGAATACTGGTTACACAAGATTTGTTATTATTATAATCCTCAAAGGAGATAAAAAAATTATGGGAAATAATTATTTATTGAAAGGTTTAGTAAAGATACCTTCCAGTCTAGTTATGATCATGGCAATAATGTCTTGGTTATTTGTGCCGGCTTCTGTTCAGAGCAAACCGGTCAAGTTGCGAATCGCGTCACACAAGGTGCATAAAATCGTTTCCACCCAGGGAGAGGGAGGTGACATCACTCAAGCATGGCAGGATAAAACCGGAATCGGTGTCGAATGGCTCACCTTCTCTACGAACCCTTTGCATGAACGTATTTTCCGGGAAACTAGTTTGTCTGAGACCACCCTTGATGTGGTGTTTCTGGTGAATACCCGTGCTGTACCCAACGTTGCGAACCTGCTTGAACCCCTGGATCAATGGAACAACCGTGATCCCATAGAGGATTTCGACGATATCTTCCCTGGGATGGTAGCTGCTATGAAGTTCAATGGTACATTGTATGGCATTCCGTTCCGCCATTCGACTTCAGGCCTACACGTCAACGAAACATTTCTAGAAGAACAAGGCCTGAGTGGTCCACCTAAAACGATTGAAGAGTTCATCAATTATGCAAAAAAACTTACCTACACACGCAAGAACGGTCAAAAAGTGGTAGGATACGTGGGTGTAATGTCTTATCCGAACGTGGTAGACATTGCCCGTGCATGGGACGGAGATTTTATCGATTTAGATTACAAGTGCCGTGCTAATGAAGCGGCCATGGTTCGTTCTATTCAGATTCACCGTGAACTTTACGAATACGGTGCCTTCCCAAAAGCCTTCACCAGTTTCAAGGGAGAGGACATGAACGTTTGGACTCAGACCGGTCGAGCGGCGATGGTCATCGGCGGAATGGGCCGCAACCGTATCTATAACGATCCGAATAAGTCACAATTTCCGGGCAAAATTAAAACTGTGAATATTCCAATTACCGAGAAACTACTGAACAAGTATGCGGTTGCACCTGCCAAAGTGGAGTTCTGGACTATGGCCATACCACGCAAATCCACCAACAAGCAATATGCTTGGAGTCTCATTAAACATATGGTCTCCAAAGATGCCACACTTAATGCTGCGCTAAACGGTAATGGGCCGGTTCGGAATTCTACCTATCAGGTGCAGTCTTTTGTATCCAAAAAAACCTATGCCAAGGCGGAAGGTGATCTACTCAAAGTGGCTCGCATCCCCTTACCTGCCTTTGACCAGTCAGCCAAGGCAGCGGATATTTTCAAGGAAGAAGCAGAGGCTGCAGTGCTCGGTTTCAAGACCCCTCAAGAAGCCATGGACAACGTTTGCCGTCGGGTAAATCCTCTGCTACCAAAGTAAATCTCTGGCTGTCTTAAACTCTAAAAAGGGGTGGGCGTTTAGAGAGCCTACCCCATCTACAAACCTTTGTTGCTCACTTAACTCTTAGAGTAAAGACCTTACTTATCGGCAAATTTTGCTGATGTCACCTTCTCTTTTTTAAAGGCTCTGTTCTAGTTAAGTGTCGCCAAGAAACAAAATCAACACTTAACTAGAACAGAGCCATTATTTTCTATCGTAATGAAGAGTTTAAGTATTTAATGTATCCGACCTGTAGTTATCTATGAAATCCCTGCTCCAATACTAATCACAGCTATCCAGCATATGGGTCTTACGAAGCATGATGTAAGATCTTATTTAAACAGTTAATGGCAGATGGATGGTAGATTGAATCGAAGAAAGACATAGCAAAAGTGGGGAAAAGGTGCCTCTGAAGACTGAGGCTGTAACTATACCATTTCATAAGCAGACAGTACTGACCAGACATTCTCTAAAAAAATGAAAATCACTGATGTTCGCTCCTATCCTCTCACCACGTCCACACCTGCCGGAAGTGGCACCTCACAACCCAATCGATCGCACATTTCCATAATAGTAGTGCGGTTGGAAACGGATGATGGCCTATTGGGTTGGGGGGAAGGATTAGCCCGCCACAGTCCTCAAGCCCATGCGGCAATCGTGGATAATCTTTTTAAACCAATTCTGTTGGGGCAAGATCCCTTCGAGGTGGAACGGTTGTGGCAGGAAATGTACAGAGTCTATACAGGAAAATCTGGTGGTGTTTGTATTGAAGCCATGGCTGGGGTTGACCTGGCCCTGTGGGACCTGATGGGCAAGGCGTTGCGTCAACCGGTGCACAGGTTGCTTGGGAGTAGCGGTCGCACACACGTTGATACCTATGGTGGTTCTATCAGTTGGACACCTGACGATAGCCTTGCAGAACGGCAGACTCTAGCCCGGCTAAAAGAGGGATTCAAAGCCCTCAAGATAAAAATCGGCGCACCTGTAAAAGCGGCGTTGGCCAGGGCTAATTTGGTGCGGAAGGTAGCGGGACCTGATATTAAAATCATGGCAGACGCCAACTGGATTTTCGACGTGGATGACGCAATCCAAGTAGCCAAAGGGTTGCTGGAACTGGACTATTTTTGGTTCGAGGAGCCTATCGTGCCAGAGGATATTGTAGGATATCGCTTGATCAACAGCGCCGTTCCGATTCGGCTTGCCGCAGGGGAAAGTGAATTTACTGCTCAGGGCGCCCGTGAATTGTTGGCTGACCGCAGCGTGGGGGTAATGATGCCAGATTGTGCGCGATCAGGAGGAATAAGTGAGACCCGAAAGATCGCTTTACTGGCCCATGCCTTCCACGTATCTTATGCCACCCATGTCGGAGGCTCTGGAATGTTGTGTCAGGCAGCCAGCTTGCATCTAGCTGCTGCCATGCCCAACTTTCTCATCCACGAGTGTGTGGCCTTCCCCAATCCGCTCCGATTAGATTTAACCGTTGAAATCGTGGGAGAGGGGTCCATGCTGGTGAACGGCAAGCTTCCGGTGCCTCAGGGGCCAGGCCTAGGTGTGGAAATTAATTCCGAAGCACTAGAACATTACCTAGTACGTTAGGTTAAACCTTAGAATCTTACTAGTCAGAAGAAAGGGTTGAATTTTTCAACTTATGACTATAATTGCAGCAAACACCAAGTAGGTATGTATGAAAATTCGTTGGGTACATTACCTAATGGTATCTCCTGTACAACTTTTGGTCTTACTGGTCATATTCGTGCCTTCGGTGTGGGTGATCTGGTTGAGTTTGCTGGAATATTCCTATGGTACCGAAGCCAAGTTCGTTGGACTTCGCAATTATATTTTCATTGCCACAGACCCTACATTCTGGCGAGCATTTCTAAATACTTTTATCATCGTCAATGTAGTTGTGTACGGCGAACTTGCAATTGCAATGGGAATCGCGGTCCTCTTCGCAGGAGGTGTGCCATTCCGGCGAATGATGATTTCCATCGTGCTAATGCCTTATGCCATTAGTCCCGTCATTGCGGTGATCATCTGGCGCTATCTGTTGGAGCCAGAGAGAGGGATAGTACAGTTATTATTACTTTCGATGGGCTTACCGGAAATTGAATGGACCATCAATCCCGTGCACGCAATGAGCGTGATCATCCTACTCAGTCTATGGTTACATATCCCCTTCACTTTCATCATTCTTTACACCTCGATACTAGCGATACCAGAAGAATTGTACGAAGCGGCCAAGATCGATGGTGCCGGAGCGCTGCAGGAGTTTTGGCACATCACTCTTCCTACTTTGGTGCCGGCCATGTTAGTAGCATTGCTGTTCCGTTATATCTTTGCCTTCCGTATCTTCTCGGAGGTCTGGTTGTTGACAGAAGGAGGGCCGGTGCGTACTACTGAGGTTTTGGCACTGTTCCTGTACCGTTATGGCTTCCGCTATCACGAGTTAGGAGTGGCATCCGCTACTGGGTGGGCCATGGTGTTAGCCTCCTTGATAATTGCCACCTTCTATCTGAGACAAATGTACAAAAGGATGTTCAGCAATGAAACATAAGCCTCTTTGGGTAAAAATTATACGGATGCTATTTGTTGCACTGATATTAATGTGGTCGGCTTTTCCCATTTTGCTTGTGGTGGTTTCATCATTCAAGCTCACCAAAGATATCTTTGCCTTGCCACAAAAATTTCTGTTCGTCCCAACTCTGCAAAACTATGTTTTACTCAATCAACTCTGGCCACAGTTTTTTGAGAACATGTTCAACAGTCTGATCATTACCTTAGGTGCCACTTTGCTCACCATCATCGTGACTACAATGGCGGGTTATGTTTATTCTCGCTTCCGCAATACGACACTGGCTGCGTCAGCTTTCTTCATCATCTTTGTCCGCATGCTCCCCCCTATCGTAATCACGATACCCTTGTTTCCTTTGGTCAACATACTAAAGATCAATGATACCCACTTTGTGTTGATTATACTTTATTCCACATTTTTTGTTAGTCTCAGTACTTACATAATGAAAGCATTTATCGACCAAGTACCGAAGTCCCTGGAGGAAATGGCTTTTGTAGACGGTGCTAACCTGTGGCAGACACTGACCCGCATCACCCTGCCTCTCACGGTTCAGGGGATCATAGCTTCGGCAGTCTTTGTTTTCATATTTTCTTGGAACGAATTCCTCTTCGCCTTCATTTTCACCACCACAAAAGCCAAGACTACGCCGCTTATTATTAGCGAGATGCTAGGTGCAGTGATCGGAGTGGATTGGGGACCTGTTTTTGCAGCGGCTACCCTGCAAATGGTACCTATTGTGATTTTCGTGGTTCTAGTACAAAAGTTCTTAATCGCTGGACTCACCGCGGGCTCAGTAAAAGGCTGACTGCGGATCGTTCGATTGAGAAGTTTGTGTTTCTCCAATAAAAAGTTTTCTAACAAATTTTGTTAAATTGGTTCAAAAAAGATTTGTTCCATTATTGTCAAGAAAGAATTATTTTTTACAAAATATCGGGAATCTTTTCAGAAGGCTTAATTTGAAATGTTTTTTAAAAGTACATGCTGCCATTAGTTAAAATTATGATGAGACTTAGGGAACAACGTTCATTGATTTCGAGATCAATGCTAGAATTCGCAGAAATTATTGTCTTCGTTTTGATTAAGCAGAACCAATTTTAAGTCTCGTGAAGAGCTAGTTTTAACGATTACCATTGGGTTCGACTACTCCATGGTATTACCACCTTTACTATCTTCATGTACCCAAGAACTTCCTTTGTCACCACAACTTTAGACTTTTATTAAATCGAAGCCTACAAGCTTTTGACATTGTACTTATTATTCGATCACTTTATATGTTTAACACAAATAAGGTTTTACAAATTAGAACAATGATATGTCTAAAACGCTATTACACAATACACTTTTACACCTATGGTTAGGTGTAAAAAAATTCTCCTCTTTCGTAGTCATAGATAATTGTTATATACGAATATTTTTAGTTATTTAGGATTTTTTGACATTTAGAAAGAAATAATAAAGGTGGCTAAGCCAAAAATTTTTTGCGAATTAATCTGCGGTTTACCGTTTTGCATAGATTAAATCTGGTTTGATTCAAATTGAGTGTTTTTCTAAATTTTTTTATGCACATGAATTCTAATCCAAGTCGATTATTTTACGATGAGAACATATCATCGGAACTGCTGGAACTGTCAAACCTTATTTTAATAAAGATTTGTAAACTGATTGGACAACTCAGTGTATATCAACTTACCCTGAGAAACTCTGATTTCTCCAACACTCAACACCATATCTAATCGCTTAAGAGCACCAATTTCCTCAAGTGGATTCCCATCTAATAAGATAAGATCAGCCACTTTGCCTGGTTCAACTGTGCCAACTTTATCACCTAGCCCCATTGCCTGGGCAGGAATACGTGTGACCATTGGGATAATATCGGAAGAAGTAACCTTGCCCTCTTCTACCATTCTTACCAAGAGATCTGTAAATTGACCTCTGGAAGCACCCATCGCATCGGTGGAAAGATATACTTTAATACCAGATCTTTGCATTACCTTTATTAGATCCCATCTAGTTTCCCCTACCAAGCCCTGAATAGATCTATTACTAGTAGATAGAGGCACGAAAGCTCCAGGAATGTTGAAGTCAACGTAAATATCTTTATCAGCCATTTTTTCAACCACTTTTTCATCGAACTCGATTGTTCCCTCCTCGGTCCCAAACCAACAGCAATGAGCGACAGTATCAACACTAGCTTCTACAGCATTTCGAATCCCTTCCGTCCCATTTCCATGAACAACTACTTGCTTGCCAAGTCGATGAGCGTCTTCTACTGCTGCAGTTAGCTCACTAATACTGTATTGAGCCCTCCATCGGTTTGAAATAGGCGTAGTCGCACCACCAGTAGCCATGATTTTTATGAAATCAGATCCTTGTTGAACTAACTTTCGTACACCCTCTCTAAGTTGATAGGCGTTGTTCGATTCAATCCCGAAGAAATGACAGTGACCAGCAGTAGTAGTAAGAACAGGCCCAGCTACAAAAAGTCGTGGCCCTTGGATCATTCCAGTATTAATCGCATCCCTAAGTAGAAAAGTAACCCGTCCTGGTCCCCCACAATCTCTCGCTGTAGTTATACCGTCGAGAAGCAGACTTTGTGCACCACGTGTAGCCCATAATAAAATCTTTGCTTCATCTCCGACTGCCTGGCTCCATCCTGGCTGATTCTGCCTTCCCCAAGCCAAATGTATATGTCCATCGATAAGGCCGGGTAAGACTGTTTTACCAAGAGCATCTATCACTTCAAGATCTTCCTGATGAGTAAAGCCGTTTCCAGTGTTTATACTTTCAATAATCCCATTATCAATAACTATAACTGGGTCATTCAATGGTTTGCTACCTGTACCATCGATTAATAACTTTGCTTTAATAATTTTTTTCATATTTTTTTAAGCCGTTTCTAATCATATTAAAATTAGACTATATCTTAGTTACTGATATTTAAAAGTTCGTAAAAAAACCGGTTATTATCTAATAATTATATTCGCTCATTTTAATAAAAATGTTGATACACAATTAAAAATCAATATTTATAATATTTTATATTCCATTAATATATTTGAATTTATTGTTTAAATATTGTAAAGTTTTATTGATTTTGTTATGATAATATTTGTTATATATAGTCATTTTCAATGATTTCTCAACTTGGAAGAAATCAAACTATCGAGTTAATCATGAATTTATCAAAGAAAAATAGACTTTGTGGAGGTGTATCTCGTGTTCCCTTATGTAGTGTACTTCCGACTCCACTAGAAGAGGCTCCATGCCTCTCTCAGAGTTTAGGAGGAACGCGTATTTTGTTCAAGCGAGATGATCTAACCGGACTGGCTCTAGGAGGAAACAAAATTCGCAATATGGAATACATCTTCGGTGATCTCCTCGATCAAGGATGCGATTCGGTGATCACAACTGCTGGAGTACAATCTAACATGTGCCGTTCTGCAGCTGCGGCCGCAAGTCACTTGGGTCTTAAGTCCGTACTTCTATTACGTGGTTCAGGCAATGAGGAAAGGCAGGGCAATTTGTTACTGGATGAACTGCTGGGAGCCGATATACGTTTTATTAACACTCAGGACCCTTATGATTCCCGGGTCCCCATATGGCTGGAGGAAGTAAAACAGGAGTTGCTGTCTAAAGGCCATCGTCCTTATATCCTACACTTGACTGCTATAACCTCCACCATTGCAACTATAGCCTATGTTGACGCTTCCGAGGAATTGGTAGTTCAGTTTGATAAGTTGGATTTAGAGCCGGATTATCTTTTTTTGACGGTAGGGTCAGGAATTACCATGTCCGGCTTGGTTTTGGGATTAAAACATTTGGGGAGAACTATTCGTGTGGTGGGAATCAGTGGAAGTGCCCAGACCGAATTTTTATCTGAACGCATAGTAGGGTATGCCAATCAGGCAGCGGAGATGCTAGGATTGCCCACCAAGGTGAATACTAATGATTTTACCATACACGATCAATACATAGGCCCGGGTTACGGCTTGCCCTACACCCCAGTGATTACAGCTATTCAAAAAGTCGCTCAACTGGAAGGGATTTTGTTGGATCCTGTATACACTGGAAAATGTATGTCTGGCCTGATTGATCAAATTGAGCTTGGCAAACTTAGCCGGAAGCACTGTGTGGTATTTCTACACAGTGGCGGAGTACCCAGTCTGTTTCATCAGCATAAAACCATCACTTCGCAAATCATGAAGTCTTAAAATTCTGAATATAAAAAATGAAGAAATGCCTTTGATGCTGACCAGCCCACATAAAGTGATTCTAACTCAACGGACTGATTCTTTTAGAATAAAACTTTTGGAGTGGAATTGTTTTAGGAAAAGTTATGGAAGCTACAGGGATGTTTGAATTAAAGAAAGATAATATCCGATTATCTTATATTTTTCATAAATTCCCATCTACATTTGCGGCCTTTTAGTGTACAAAAGTATTATCCCGTCTCAATCTCAAACTGAAAGCTCTAGTTCGCCATCAAAGCTGCCATTCAAATGTATTGAATCAGAATCCAGATGTCTGATAGTTCAAATTTCAACCTGAAACCCACATTTGTTCCGAATAATGTGCTTGAAGGCTTAAAAAAACTGCCCACCTCCACGGTATACAACACTGTCAGATACTATGGCTCCACCATCTGTGTTTGCGAAGGTCTAAAAAATTTCACTCCCGGCAAGAAAATTGCTGCCCGTGCGAAAACTTTACGATTCCTTCCACATCGTGTCGATCTTCAAGCTGATACTGCGACTGGTGAAGGATCTCCTGAGTACGTTGCTATGGGCAAGTGCGGACCCGGAGACGCATTAGTTGCCGATTTGCAAGGTCGCACACAAGACGTGGTTGCTGGAGACGTAAAACTACTCCAACTCAAAATGAACAATGCTGACGGTGTTGTAATAGATGGTGCAATTCGTGATCTTGATGTACTCCGAGATGAAAATTACGAGCTAATCGTATATGCGACTGCCCGTAGTCTTCATGGAAGTCCCACTGTATGCCCTGCTGAAGAAGATATACAGATCCAGTGTGGTGGTGCCCTCGTACGTCCAGGTGACGTTATGGTAGGGGATGATGATGGCGTCATAGTAGTTCCGTCATGGATGGCAAAAGAAGTACTCAAGCATGCCACAGAACATGAAGAGGTTGAAAATTACCTTAAACAAAAAATTCGGGATGAAAACGTTTCTCCAAGTAAGTATTACCCTCCGCAACCTGAAACGTTCAAAGAATGGCGCCTGGTAAAGAATAAGCGGGACTAGTAATGCCGGTCAAAACTTCTTTCACGATCTAAAACTTCCAGATAACCCCCAAAAAATGAATTCAACCCTTTTTCTGATCAGTATTATCACCCCCAATACCATTGTCAGCAAAGCCCATTGTACAAAACCACCTTCATGTAAGGCTAACTAGTGCCTGACAGAAAAATGCGATTTTACAAATAATGTTTGTGTTTAATCCGTGTGAACGGACATTGAATTCTGATTTTATAGAGAGATTCTTGAGATAGGGCTCGCTATATTCTACTGAACCCAGGATTTTATTGTTACAGGCACATTTTTTGGCACATCCCTCCCCCCTTTTTTTACCGTTGCAAGTTGTGTTGTGTCAGGCCGCTTTTTTGTAGGGTCTTCGTAAACGACGCTGCCGTTGTGGATGCGGAATCTACGAAATGGACGATCAGTTTATGCGTATGTTGCAAGAACTCCGAAACCAGATGCAGGGGCTGCTCGATCAATCGGAGTGATCTCTTTTCAAGCCCCTGTGTCCGAGCCAAGGCCCTGCACTTACATACAAAAAGTAGTTAATAAGGTTTCTTTCTGCAGTGCAGGTAGAAGGAGAATCTATAAACGATGTTCGCCACTTTTAGAAGGAAACTCAAGAAGTGGCGGAAGAGATAAATCATTAACGAAATATTATTTGCCCTATTCGAGTGTAATTAGGGCCTGCTGAAAAAGAGGTTATGCAGACAGAGCCGGTTCAAGTGATTGTGTTGATTTTGGCAGAAGCCCCGAAAACCACCCCAGAAACCCTGCCGATATGCCCACTGGTAGAGATCCCAAAAG